>Ga0105349_10001309_pt1 | contig 10448 bp, 12 predicted proteins | sample EN1Hudseemescosm_FD_83661 | JGI IMG/M metagenome (GOLD analysis project Ga0105349, IMG submission 83661) | Methane-oxidizing microbial communities from mesocosms in the Hudson Canyon - EN1B Hudson Canyon | ecosystem: Environmental > Aquatic > Marine > Cold seeps | place: Hudson Canyon...
AACTTGTTTATCTAAGCATTGCTTTTGCTCATCAGCCTGCTGTTTTGTCCCCTGCTCTGCAAATTGCCATTTTGTTTCCAGCAATTCGCCTGCAATCCCATTATTGGTTTTAAAGTAAGCCATCACTTCATAATAAGAAACGGCTTTAAAATTGGCTATTTCACGATCCCGTTTAACAATCAAAGCCAAAGTAGGCGTTTGTACCCGCCCCACTGAGCGAACCTGTCTATCATTGGCTAACAAAGTAAAAGCCCGCGTAAGGTTCATGCCGATCAACCAATCCGCTCGACCTCGCGCCAAGCCGGAATAATACAAGGGCTCAGTTTCTTTACTCGGTCGAATATTAGCCAAAGCACGTTGTACGCTAACGGTATCTAATGCAGACAACCATAAGCGACGACTACTGCCTTTATAATCAAAATAGTCCAGCACTTCTCTGGCAATGGTTTCCCCTTCACGGTCAGCATCTGTTGCAATCACCACACTATGGCTGCGTTTTAACAGATTTTTTAACACTGTCAATTGCTTACTGGTCGATTTTTTTGCCGCCATTTTCCAGTCTTGCGGCAAAATGGGTAAATGAGCCAATGACCAGCGCTTGTATTTATTATCGTATTCGTCAGGTGGCACCATTTCCAGCAAATGACCAATGCACCAGCTAACAATCAGTTTATCGCCTTGTAAATACCCGTCGTTTCGTTGATTAGCACCCAGAATACGGGCAATATCACGCCCTTGCGAAGGTTTTTCACAAAGGTAGAGCTCATAAGTGTTTGTCGATCTATTAGCCAATGGAGTGTGTTCTCGTGGTGAATATTATTTCGCAGACATTATACTCCGCGTAATCCCCGTTATTAGCACTCACCCCAGAATTAATCACATTATTTCTGTTTAAACGGTAATTGCCCAGAGCAATCCTGCTTATATTGCCTGATTAAGACTTGCTCTCGCTGTAAAAAATTGGCGATCAATGTTGAGAAATGCGGATTTAAAATCCAATGCGCCGAATAAGTCGTAATGGGTTCAAAACCTCTGCAGATTTTATGTTCACCTTGCGCGCCTGAATCAAACCTTTTTAGCCCATGCTCAAGACAATACTCCAGCCCTTGGTAATAACAGGTTTCAAAATGCAAATTATTGTACTCTTGATAACACCCCCAATACCGACCATATAAGGTGTCTTCACCGATAAAACTCAATGCCGCCCCCACATAATTCTGATCTTTAATGGCTAAAACCAGCATAATCTGCTCAGGCATAGTCTGAGCTATTTGTTTAAAGAAATTGATATTTAAATAGGCTGATTGCCCACGTTTCATATAGGTCATTTCATAAAACTGAAAAAACACCTGCCATTGTTGTTCTGAAATATCCAGGCCACAAAGGCGTTGAAATTCCATCCCCTGTTCATTGATATTTCGACGTTCCTTGTTGATTTTCTTCCGTTGCCTTGAAGTAAACATCTGTAAATAATCATCAAAATCAGCATAGTTTTTGTTAAACCATTGGAATTGCACCCCTTCCCTAACCATCAAATGATGCTTTAATACATCAAGCTGTTGAGCATTTGGAAACAACACATGCAAACTAGAAATATTATTTTGTTCAGAAAGTTGAGTAATATAATCAATACAGGATTGAATAAGGACTTGCTCATCAAGCCCCTGCTTAATTAAAATACGCAGCCCCTGACAGGGTGTAAAAGGGATGGAATTAAGCCACTTTGGATAGTATTCCATGCCTGATTGCAAATAGGCATCAGCCCATTGCTGATCAAAAACATATTCACCTCTAGAATGTGTTTTTAAATACAGCGGCATTACGGCTATTAGTTCTTGCTGCTCATGGACAATTAAATGATAAGGATGCCATCCTGTTTCTGCACACACAGAGTCACTTTGTTCCAGCGCTAATAAAAACTCATGTCGAATAAATGGATCTTTATCTTGAACCAGCGTGTTCCAGCAGTTAGCATTAACCTCTGTCATACTATTGATGTGCTTTATCACCATGAACAAACCCTTTTCACAATCGTGCGAGAACAATAAACGGCCTATTTTACAGCGTATTCAAACTGTTTTTCATCAATCACAAACCGTTTGGGAAATAGGCAGTGGTACCGGGCAACATGCCTGTTATTTTGCCGAAAAACTTCCCCACTTAAGCTGGCAAACAACCGATAGAGAAGAAAACCTGACAGGTATTGATCAATGGATCGCAGACAGCAAACTAAACAACTTACCTAAAAGCCTGGCTTTAAACGTAACAAATCAGCCATGGCCCTGTCAGTCTATTGATGCGCTGTTTAGCGCCAATACCTTGCATATTATGCATAGTCACGAAGTTGAAAGTTTTTTTAATGGTCTGAACAAATACCTTTGTGATAGCGCCACTGTTTGTATCTACGGGCCATTTAACTATCAGGGGCAATATAGCAGCCAGAGCAACCAACAATTTGATCAATGGTTAAAAGCGCGCGATCCTGGAATGGGCATACGTGATTTTGAAAGCATCGAACAGTTAGCAAATAAGGCTGACTTGTTTATCAGTAATGATTTTGAAATGCCGGCCAATAATCGATTGTTAGTGTTTAAAAAACAATAAGGTATTCTAAGCAAAGTTGCTTGCATATTCCCAAAGGACTAATGGAAGGGGTGTGGGAGCATTTAATCAAGGATGACTCCATTGAGGATGACTCCTCTCACCTAACAAAAAGGCGAGAACACGGAATTACTCCTCGCTCCCACTCGCCCGTGTCACTGCCATTAAGTTACATGGCCATTAACAATGCACAGTTTAGCAAAAAACCAGCCCATCTTATTCCCATGCTCCTGCGTGGGAATACATACCCACATAGGGTCACAGCACGGTATGCATTCCCACCGAATACGGTAGGAACAAGAAAACTTGACCATTACAGTGGTTTGTTTACAGACATATAACTTAATGGCTTTGATGCAGAGCATGGGAGCGATAATATAGAACCCAATAGGATGTGCTTAACTTAATGGCAGTGACGGAGAACCGTGGGAACCACGGTCACAGTCTGTAGTGAACAATAAAGAAGAGCTGACAGAGACAGAGCTGAATTCTGACATTTGCATAGCGAGTCTTGCGAAAAGAAATCCTGACGACTATCACGGGTTTTTAATAAAATTAATTGAAACCTGTAACGTATCTAGTTATGCTTTAGCCTATGATTATAAGTTTCAAACTTAAAGGACTGGAACGCTTCTTTAAAACAGGAAATAAATCAGGTATCCAATCAAATCACTCAGCAAGGCTTCAACTAATTTTAGGTAGGCTTAATGCCTCTGCACAACCATTGGATATGAACTTACCAGGGTTATCACTTCATCAACTTACAGGCGATAGAAATGATATTTGGTCAGTTAAAGTAAGTGGCAATTGGCGAGTTACTTTTCAAATGAATGGCGAGCATGCAGGGGTTGCCCAAGGTTATAGTCCATAACAAGATATGCAGTGTTGTTACTGGTAAAACAGTCACGAATGCGAATAATATTAGGATGAGAGAATTGAGCCAGTGTTTTTGCTTCCTTAAGAAAAATTTGCAAGCCCTGATTAAAATACTCTTGATCCTGTTCAGAATTTGCTCGAACAGTTGAATTGTTAGGGTCTCTACTGACTGATGATAATGGCAAAAACTCTTTGATGGCAGCAGTGGTTTCTAAAAGCATATCCCAAACTAAATAGGTAATGCCGAAACCTCCCGGGCTTCCCAGCACCTGTCCTACTAAAAAGCGATTGTTTAATATTGTTTTCAGAGGCAAGGCAACTACATTACGTTGTTTGTTGCTGTGAATATCACAATTAGGACAAACACCTTGTTCCTCCATATCATTCATACAGCCCATGCAAAGGGTATCAATATTAATCATTTTTGTTTTAGCTTTTCCTGATCTTTAAATACTTGTCACTTTTGCTGTTAAGGAGCGAGTATTATTGAATCCTCGTTCCTAAGGATCAGTAGAATCAGGTTTTGCATACTGTTTCTTCTGACATTGAGCTGTGTATGCTTAATAGGAACGGTTTATTTTGTGAAGATAAATAAGGCCTGCACTGAATTAAAAAATAGCTATTCAAGTCTAGCATAATTTAATTTTTTTTCTAAAATACAGCATTGGTTCTGTTCATCGTCTTAGATCAAGATGGAATTATTCAATCGAATTGGACGGTAGACAATTTTGAGGGCGATTTACTGAGATTATAATTTACAGTGTCAGGGGGCGTGTTGCCTCTCCCCAATCGACTTTACTGTATCAGTTTGCCTTCCCCATTCGGCCCAGGAACCATCATAGATGGGCACTTCCTTCAGACCCAACTGATATAAAGCTAGCGCCAGAACAGCCGCTGAAACACCCGATCCACAAGTGGTCACTATGGGCTGGGAAAGATTAAGCTGTGCCTCTTCAAACAGCGCTTGTAATGTCTGCTCTGTTAATAGGGTTTGTTGCTCAGCACAAGTAAGCCTTGCATAAGGTATGTTCGAGCTACCTGGAATATGACCTGCTTGCAATGACGTATCTGCAAGCTTACGTTGAGCTAAAAAACTATCGGTCGAACGGGCATCAATAATTTGTCGTGATTTGTTTTTTTGTACACACGCCATTTGCTCTAAGTTAAAAACCAATTCCGGGTGATATCGTGCCTTAAAGCTTTTTGTTATCTGAGCGGGTTGTTCTGAATTAACAGGAAAATTTAATTGCTTCCAGCGCACTAGCCCTCCGTCAACAATGTGGACTAGATCATGGCCGAACACCCGAAACATCCACCATACTCTAGCGGCTGCAAAAAAATGATTATTATCGTAAATTAATACCTGTGTATCGTTGGCAATCCCCATTTTTGCAACGGTATCTGCAAAACCCTCAATACTGGGTAACATATGTGACAGTGAATTTGATAAATCGGCAACTTTATCAATATCAAAAAAAAGTGCACCAGGAAGGTGCTGCTGTTGATATTCTTTCTGGGCATTACGATTTTGCCTGGGTAAAAAGAAAGTAGCATCCAGAATAACCGTGTTCTTAGTATTAATATTTTGTTCTACCCATTCGCAACTAAGCAGTGCCGAATCATTCATTGTCAATCCAAAAAAATCAGTGAGTTTTAAATTCTAGCACACGGATATCAAGAAAAAGTACTTAGAAACCGATTGTTTTTAAGCTTGCCTAGCCCACGTTTTTAAACACCAGCTGTAAATAATCAGGTTGAGTAAAATTAATCCAATTCCTAATAAAACCTGAATATCACTATTCAAAGCTTCAGGATAAATCACCGGGATAATGTAATGTTCGATAAACCCCATTGAATATTCCCCACCACTATTTTGGCGAAGTTGATTTTCCCACGTGGTCAGAGGACAGATCCAGCCAAAGAATTCAATAAGCACTCCCCAAGCAGCGGCAGGCAAATGTAGGTAGATAAACCACCGCCATTTCATAAGCAGAAAGCCGCCAAACATCACAAAAATAATAAAGCTGAAGTGAATTAGAACAATGAGATCCGCGGCTAATAACTTCAAAATGCCATCCTATTATCTGAACACAATCGCTACAAACACTAAAGATACGCTTCGCCCTTCAGCACACCCATAGGGCAATGTAGCTTGGGTAAGCGGCAGCGCAACCTGACAAATCATTTAAAAAAGGGGGATTACGCTAGCGCTTATCCACCCTACAAAAGATAAATCCACTTAACTTAACATGGCTATTAATAAAGCACAGCTTAGCAAAAAACTAGCCTACCTTGTTCCCATGCTCCTGCGTGGGAATACATACCTGCCTAGGATCACAGTACGGTCTGCATTCCCACCAAATACGCTGGGAACGAGAAACCAGTGGTTTGCTCACAGGCATCTAACTTAATGGTATTGGGGGGAGGCCTTACAACTTACCTAATGTCATAATTTGCCAATTAACTGTTTTTAATTCGTCCGTGCTTAACTAATCGTGATTTGATTGCTCCAACTGTTCTACAGTGCACTTTTGAGATTTCATTTATAGAAGTATCCTTATCATAAGCTTCAAGCAGTCTATTATCTTCCTCATCATTCCAGGGTTTTCCTGCGCTGCCAGGCAAACTCTGTTGTCGGACAGTTGATTTTTGTTGTTTTTCTAATGCTGCTATAGCAGCAATTAATGCTCTAACTGTATCGGCTGATTGATATGGACTATCTGCCGGATATTGCTCTCCAGTATATGGATCAATTCCATCAGATAATGCCTTTATGATAGATATTGCTTTTTTTATTTCCATATTAAAACTCTTCTATATTACTTCAACTGAATTTTCATAGTAGGTACTCAATTTTAAAAATTTACTTGTTACCTAAAATGACTACTGATAAGTAGAGCCATTATGCTTCAGCCATCCATTCTCATGATTACCTCTTGGATCATGATGCGTCCAGTGTACTACTCCACCTTTTGAATTCCATTCATATTCACCATAAAACTCAACCCTATCCCCTTCATCCAATGAGTTTATCCTGGGTGCTAAATCAATATTGTGTGCAACTAATAAACTTTGTCCTGATGTGAGTTTTAAAATAAACCGTTGGTGCCTGCTTCCTTTTATATCGTCAGAAAGCTTACGAATAACGGTTCCCACCCCAGTAACTTGTATATCACTTTGTTGGTTATTAAAAGCACGAGTAAGTTGTCCACTACCCCCTACATCAATTACTTGCTCTTCATCTGTCCTTGTAAAGTCAACGTCACTAAGCTTAAATATGTTGAGCCCAATCCCAATAACAATGGCTATTAAAACAGCTATAAACTTATTACTTCTCGATGGTTTTTTAACCTGAGTCGACTGTCTATAACTTCTTTTATTATTTTGTGCAGAATATTCTTTTTTCCGCTTATGTGTTACCGGCTCCAGAGTTAAAACTTGCTCTACACCCTCTATGCTGGCATTAACCGCACGTGTTTTACCCTTAGCATCTTTACTCATTTCAAAATGGATAAAATCACCAACAACAGGCTTTCGACTCATGCCTTTAAGTGCTGAAATATGGATAAAAACATCATCTGTTCCATTTTCAGGTTTTATAAATCCAAACCCCTTATTACCAAGCCAGCGTACCAATTTTCCTTTCGATTTTTCCATAATTAAATTATGCCCTCAATATACAAATTATTATTTTTATCACGATTTATATTAAGCATCTCACAACATTAACTTACCCTTAAGTAAATCTGCAACCACCTCATCAACTTTCATTGAATCGCAGCTGAGAAATATTCTAATATGCCACGCCAGTTACTGTCATCATTCCTGCCAGCACGATGACAATATCTGTTTGATCTGTCTAATTAAATTTGTTTACGTGAATGTTGTTATTTGATCGACTGCCTCTATCACTTTTCGTTTTATTTTAGGGAGAAAAGTCTATTTATTTTATCATTGAATCCTAAATTGAGAATTGCTGCCTATTCCTTATTATCTTGACCGATATGTATGAACAATAGACTCATGTAACTTAGCCGCTAACGCCTCTTTAGCTGGCAGTATATATCATTCCCACGCCTCTGCGTGGGAATGCAGCCAACGACGCTCCAGCGTCACAAAGAACGCAGAGCGTGGGACTATGTATTTTATTGTGTTATATTTTGCCAGATTAGCAAAACGTTAACTTAATCAAATTTTTAACTCGTTATTGAGTACATTTATTTCAAATAAACAATAGATCAGTTACCATATTTATTGCATGGTAATTCTTGCTTTAACGTCTAAGTTGCTATGATATTTAACTATTTCTTTTTATGCACAATTCCTGTGGATAACTCTGTGGATTAAACCTTATCAGTTAAGCTAAACCCACGTAGATATTGCTGTTTAGTTAAATTGTATAAAAAATACACACCCCATATATAATATATATTTTTCAGTCACTTATGATTGTCAATAGGCTCAAGAGCTGTTTATAGAAATAATTTATTTGATTTATTGTGTACGCAAAAATCATATGTGTATAAGACATTGATTTTATCAATTACCAACAGAACTACTCAGGAATTATTGTGTCTATTGTTGCGGAGATAGTCAGACTACTTTTTGCCTGTGTTTGCTAAACACTAATAATAGAGCATCAACTCTACCTGTCCATTTCAAAAGATTTGATTTAGTGATCTACCCTATTAAAGGCAGTGAATTGTACAGTATGACCTCGTAGGGTAGGCAGATTGGCTTTATTCAACTATCCATCAACAAACCTAAGATGGAATTATTAAACTGAATTAGATGGCAGAAAATTTTGAGGGCAATTACTGAGAATAATTTTTAATTTTGTTGGGGTTCGTTCTAGGCTGTCGAAAAAACTGGTTTATTAGGCATATTATGACCCTGATTATTGGCTACAAAACAAATAGAAGCCAATAGGATGTGCTACACATCAATAGCCGACGATGCGCCTCCTGTGTCGGCACATCCTATAATTAGGATTTATCCATAAACCAGGAAAGGAAAGTAGCTTTAAAATGGCTGATTTCGACAGCCTAGCTTCGTTCCTCTCCCCAGCCTACTTGTACTGCTATTTTGGTGCTATTTGGATGGGTTTATATTTTATTTTCTGTTGAATAATTCAGAAATTAAATTGAAATGGCGGTTACTGACAAAGTAAAACCGCAAATTTACCTCAGGTCATTAATCAATTCTCGAAAAAGACCAATTAAAACAGTAATTTAATTGGTCGGGACGGCGGGATTCGAACCCACGACCCCTTGTCCCCCAGACAAGTGCGCTACCAAACTGCGCTACGCCCCGAGAATTGAATTCTTTAAGAAACAAGTCATGAATATGACCTGCTTTAAATAGAACGTGCATTCTACATGAGCTAAAGCAGTTTTGATAGCCTCAACTCACAGAAAATGAAGTTTATTTTAATAATTCTAATATATCTTCTAATTCACCAACCATTTGATGAATCAACTGCTTAGTTCGAGTGGTATCTTCTTTAGCATCATCACTTGCCAAATGCACTCTCGCTCCACCAATAGTATAACCTTGCTCATACAGTAATGAACGAATTTGACGTATCATCAACACATCATGGCGTTGATAATAACGGCGATTACCGCGTCTTTTAACAGGGCTCAGATCAGTAAACTCTTGCTCCCAGTAACGAAGCACATGCGGTTTAACACCACATAGTTCGCTTACCTCACCAATGGTGAAATATCTTTTTGCCGGTATGGCAGGCAATTCGTTATTATTACTCGGCTCCAGCATATTGCTCTACCCTAGCTTTAAGTTTTTGACCTGACCTGAATGTTACCACACGACGTGCTGAAATGGGGATTTCCTCACCTGTTTTCGGGTTTCTTCCAGGGCGACTACTTTTATCTCTTAATTCAAATTTTCCGAAGCCAGAAATTTTAACCTGTTCTCCATTTTCTAAAGAACCTTTAATTTCTTCAAAAAACAATTCAATCATTTCTTTAGCTTCTCGCTTATTTAATCCTAATTCGTCAAATAAACGCTCTGCAAAATCAGCCTTTGTTAGTGCCATTCAATTAATCCCTAAGTTTTGCATTGATATTATTACTTAACGCGTCTAATACTTTGTTAAATATAGCATCAATTTCAGAATCTGTTAGTGTTTGTGTTGCATCTTGCAAAAATAAACTTAAAGCAACACTTTTATAGCCTTCATCAACACCTTCACCGCGATAAATATCGAAGATTTGTGCGTCTTTTATGACTGTTTCATTACAAGCATGTATGTTTTTTATTATCTCAGCTGCTGTCACTTTTTCTTCCACTAGTAACGCCATATCACGTTTAACTGATGGAAATTTTGAAAGCACTTCAAATTCAGGTATAGCCTTGTTGAAAACCAAAGCCTGATCTAATTCAAATAAAAATACAGGTGTTTCAAAGCCTAATTTCTTTTCTAAAGTTGGATGCAGCATTCCCATCACGCCAATAGACTCACCAGCAGCATTAAACATTTCAGCAGATTGCCCTGGATGTAAAGCAGGATGCTTAACAGCAGAATATTGCACCTCACAATCAGTCATATGAAATAAGGCTTCTAAATCCCCTTTCAGATCAAAAAAATCAACTTTTCTAGTTTTTTCAGCCCATTGTTCTGCAAGCACATTACCTAGCACCAAGCCTGATAACATTTTTTGCTGAACTGTTTCATTATTTTGTTTAATAAAACGTAATCCAGACTCAAATAAACGTACTCTACTTTGTTGACGCTTAGTGTTATAAAGTGCGGCATTTAACAATCCACACCATAAAGTAGTCCGCATCACTGATAGTTCAGAAGAGATTGGATTTTTTATCCGAATAAATTCATCGTCTGGAGCAACAGTGGTCTGAAAAAACTAGAAAAGTTGACTTTTTTGATCTTAAAGGTGACTTGGAAGCGTTATTTCATTTGACTGATTGTGAAGTGAGCTATTCTGCCGTTA
>Ga0105349_10001313_pt1 | contig 10435 bp, 6 predicted proteins | sample EN1Hudseemescosm_FD_83661 | JGI IMG/M metagenome (GOLD analysis project Ga0105349, IMG submission 83661) | Methane-oxidizing microbial communities from mesocosms in the Hudson Canyon - EN1B Hudson Canyon | ecosystem: Environmental > Aquatic > Marine > Cold seeps | place: Hudson Canyon...
GCAAGAGCATGGGAAATTCTCAATCCAGGGGATAGAGTTGTTGCAGTGGGAGTGAGCGAAGTTGGTGAAAATACGGTTCATTATGTTGATATTGATAGCGATTTGAGAGAATATTTGATTGACCTATCGATTGGAGAAATATTTGAAAATTGCGACACACATCATCGTAATTTGAATGAAGACTCATCGCCAAAATCATCCGCATTTAGAGCATGGATGAGCGAAAGAATCCGTACATCAGCAAGAGCAGTAACTGCTGCAGAAAGTGGAATAGTTAATCCAACTCCTTCAAAGAAAAATTGTAAGTATTGTTTGGTCAAGAGTTCTTGTCCAGTTTCACCAGTGGTTGGAGGTGATGATTGATGTCTAAAATAATATTTAATCTAAGTCAAAAATTAGGTTTAGATTTGGACAAACATATCGCACTGGATGCAGGCGCAGGGACTGGAAAAACTACCGTAATGGCGGAAAGGTATGTCCAGCATCTAATCACTCCTGACCAACGTGCGACGCTTTGTTTACCAAATGGACCAAGAGAGCCATTACAAGGACAAGGTTCTCTCCGAGCACCCGCAAAGGAGCGTAAAGATTTCAAGGAATGGAAAGGACTTACTCCTAGTGAAGTGGTTGCAATAACTTTCACCAAGAAAGCAGCTGCAGAATTAAAGGCAAGAATTCGTAAGAGAGTTTCAATCCTTAGACCTCTGCCGATAATACCGAGAAGAAATGATCTAATTTTTGACTCTCGAATAAAATCTGATGCTGATGTAGAGAAATTGGTTGCAGCCTTGGACGATGCACCAATTTCTACTATCGACGCCTTCCTTTCCGGAATAGTTTCACCTCATTTGGATATGGTTGCAATACATCCAAGTCGTCAACAAATTGCAGAGGAAAGAACACCCCTATTACAGCAAGAAACCTTGCATACTGCTTGGCGAATCCGTTCAGAATATGATGCTCAAGAGGCTGGAATATATGTGGATAAATTAGGATTCATTGAGGCCAGAGACCGTCTTGCAATATTGCTTGGAGGTCAAGCAAAGGCAGCAGTCGTATTCAAGGGAATGTTGTGGAAGTCGTTATTCGTTGAAGAATCAAGGCGTTCAATATCTCGTCGTTGTAATGACATGGGCCTTGTTTGGGATGGAGTCAGTGACCCACCAAGTGAGGTATTGTTACAAATGATGGTAGAACCAGTACAACATGAAGTTCTTGATTATGCTACAAAATTGAAAGAGCATTTACTCAATTGGACAAATTTATTCACCCAATATTCTGCTAATTATGTAACAGCTGCAGAGACATTACAAGGAACCAATCAAACCCGTTTTAATCATCTATTGCAATTGGCTAGAGATCCATTACCTGTTGATGCGACCAATCAGTTACAATGGGTATGGTTAGTTGCAATCGCCACTGCATCATGGAAACCACTACATGAAAAGGACGAAGTCAAATTTTTCTCAAGAGGTAATCTTCCTAGTGGGAATAAGCCTGGAGAATGGCCAAGCGGCTTATTGCCTAAGAGTAAAATTACTGGCGTTTCAGGGGCAGAGAAGACTAGAATTGCAAATGAAGCAAAACCTCTTGTCGAGCAAATGGTTTCACTATTGGATGGGCAACAAGGTCGCTTGATTAGAATGCTCGGGATGAGTTCTTTCACATTAGAGCCATATTCAACAATTCCAATGATGGCTGCAGATTGTAAGTATAGAATCTCCCCCTTAATGCAACCCATTCCAGAAAGAGCCCCTGCTGGAATATTGAGAATATCAAGTGAATTGCAGAGTAGTGTACTTGCTGATTTACTAACTGTCCATAGAGGTTGTAAAGCGATAATGACTTTGAGAAAAGCACAGGAAGGCGTACATGATTTCGATGATATGCAAATATTAGCAGGTGATTTATTACTATCTCGTTGTCCAGAAAGTTGCCGGTTTGATTATCCAGTTGCAGTTGTGGAGGCTTTGGATAGTCTGGCTGATGAACCATGGACAGACCACCACATTTCTAGAGCATTTACTGCAGCACACGGTAATGAAAAGTGCCTACAGGATTTAGATCGTAGATTCAAAGTGCTATTGTCTCTTAGAAGAAAATATAGGGCATTTATCATTGATGAATACCAAGATACTAATCCTGCACATTTTAGATTACTCGCACGTCTATGGGGTCCGCGTGATAGGCGTTCAGGTGACCCAAGTGGTCCATTAGGTGAGTGGGATCCAACAATTTGTATTGTCGGTGATATGAAACAGAGTATCTATCGATTCCGTCAGGCTGAAGTGACGGTAATGTTACGAGCAGTAGCAGAAATTAGAAAGAACAACCAAATTGAGCTTTCAGATACCACACTTGCCCCATACCGCAAAGCGGGATGTGGCAGAGATCCGCGCCCAACTGGTGGAGGGGATTCATTTTCCAATGAGCACAATACCGGTAAGACTGGGCCACAACCATGGACGCATATTCCAGCAGAAATAGAGGATGATGAATTCACTCCTATCCTACTAAAATCACGAATCCAACAGCGCCAAGAAGGCCATATTGACTTAACTTCAAATCATAGAACTTTGCACAATTTGATGTATACGATGAATGGAATTTTTGATGATGTATTCAATGAACGCCATCATGCATTACCTGGTGATTGGCATGCAAAGGCCCAACCTCTTAATCCGGCTAGAGATGATGATGCCAATGGAATATTAGAATGGTTATTACCTTTACAAATAGAGGCGCCAACTCCTGAACAAGATTTGTTAAAGCCTTTGGTTGCATTTGATAATCCAAAGGCGAAGTCATCTGAATTAGAGCATGAACTAATCGCTTTACGGTTACATGCTTTGTTCAACAACAGCCCGACAAAAATTTGGAATGGAGCAACTAATGCTATGGTTGAAATCGTTGAAACAGATGACAAAATCGTTCCAGATGATGTAATAATATTATTACATTCTAGAACACATTTACCTGATTTGATAAATAAATTACAGGCAAAGGGAATTCCGGTTCTCGCCGATAGACAAGGCGCATTATTATCGCGTCCTGTTTGTATTACTTTGATGGCCGTATTGGAATTGATGAGCAATCCTTATTCCAAACATGCAGCATTAGCGATTTGTCGCTCACCGATAATGGGTCTTAAAGATGCACAAATTGCAAAGGCTTTAGCAACATCTAACAAGGATGGTTGGTGGAGTAAATTGATTGAAAATTCACCGAGTGATGCAGTCAAAAATTTGCTTATACATGTGGTACAATTGGTGAAGGCTGGAGCAGTTTATGACGTATTTGATGCTATATTGGATCATTCAGATTTACTAATTGCTTACCCTGAAGATTCAGACAGGCAGAATGGAGAAGCATGGTATGGTTTGGCTAACAAAATTGGTAATGAACTAGGACATGATTGTAATGCAATTTACAACCGATTGAAGCAATTAGAAGAACTCGGAAAAACAGGGCCAAAGGCGGTATCGGTACCTTCTGGAGGGGCGGTACAGGTAATGACAATCCATGGTGTTAAAGGACTTCAATCAAAAGTCGTTGTCGTTGCTGGACTTTTCAAAGCTGGAAAAATGGATGCAACCATGGCAGTCAAAGAAAATGTCTTAATCACTCCACAAGTAATTGCTGGAAGAATCAATCCATGGACAAGTCGAGAAAGACCCCTAGATGGATTATGGCAATTCACAAAAAATATGGATTCGGCTCAAACACAAGCAGAAAGAAGACGTGAATTTTATGTTGCTATGACTAGAGTAAAGGACAGATTGATTCTTGTTGGCAGTCCTTCGCAGGAAGCGGTTATTGGGGAGGGTGATGGTTGTTTGACATTGAAAAGTAAGCCTAACAAGCGATGCATGGGGCTAATGTTATTGGAAGGTTTACGAGGATTTGCTCATTCCAATTTGATGGTTGATTCGCCTTGGATACTCGAAAAGGATGACTTCAATGAACCATTGATGCCATATGGAGAAGCAGAATTGAAATTAGATCCTGGCCAATTATATTTAGATTCAGGATTAGGTGGAAATTCGATTTCAGGCATTAGGGTTTATCATTCTCCTAACTGTTTTGATTTCGTCAAAACCAAGTCACCATTAAGCAATTGGTTGGAGGTTGAAACAAGAGTCAATAAAATGTTGAAGGCGAACACTCCATCAACAACTATCACCAAATTGCCGATGGTTTCGCAAGCGATTAGAATGAGTTCACATTCACTAGATACATCTCACCAATGTCGCCGACGACATTGGTTAGAACATGTCAAAGGATGGAAACCAGAGAAATTATCACTATTGATTGAGCAAGACAATTCGACTCATGCTACTACAGATAATTGGCCAAGCGCTACAAAATTCGGATTAATAATGCACAGGTTAGTTGAAATTGGACTTGCAAATCCAGCGGCAATAACAGGAGAACCTTGTCTCAAATTACCAGAAGGCTGGCGTCAACCAAACAAGGATGAATTAGCAGAAGATTCTGTAATTAAGCAAGTGCTTGCAGAATTCAATATTGGCATCTCCAGTGGTGATAAAAACGATGCAGAACAAGCCAAGATAACTGCACAGCGATTGGCCCAATTATCAAAGTTGACTCAAAATGGGTTACTTGGAAAATTATCAGCCGGTAAAACGCAAAATGGATTTACAGTTGAAGGTTTGAGAACCGAATTACCATTCTTATACAAGCACAATATTGCTATGCAAGACAAACTCAAAACAGTGTTTTCATTATCTGGACCCCAACCGGTTGCCAATGTAGAGCAGGTGACGATTTCGTTTGATGGACGGGCAGATTTGGTATTGGCATTACGTGATCAATCAAACAAAGGATTTTTGCAAATTGTTGATTTGAAAACAACCGGCTGTAGGAGCGAATTCAATGAAACAAATGCAAACAAGGGCCACTTATTGCAGAGATTAGAAGGTGACCCATTATCGCCATTTGCAACAACTGCTGCAGAAAAGAAGATTCTTGCAAAATACCGTTTACAACTTACATTGTATTCACTTGCTTTGGAAGCAATGGAGTCTGCAAAACCACTATCGGAACAAAGAGAAGTTTTGGCGCCTGCATTACTCATTGGAGCATCTGGAAGGATGGTACGCTTAACCGATGATGAATATCAACAATCTCGTCAAGATTTGGAAAACCATTTACAGTGGATGGCACAACTCAGTATTACAAATGATGAATCGGATGAACCAAGTCGTTTAGCGCAGAATGAGATATCAATTTGTAAGCAGTGCCCATATCACAATGGGCAGATACGCTTGTGTGGACCCATTGATACCTACACCGGTCACATTAACAACAACCAATGAGCGGCTTATGACATGAGTCATTTAACAGATATTCAAAAAGGCTATTTTTCACATTTATTCGGTGCATGGAAATTAGCGTTTATATTTTTATTTGGTGCAATTCGTTGCATCATTCACGGAGTCATTCCAAACTTTGACCAAAAATGTGCGCAAGATACAGCAAAAAAGGTCAATATGGACTGAATATTCTACTTCAATCAACCGATTAGCATAGATTATCGCTTAGTACCTAACATTGTCAATGTTCCAATAAATCCATCCCTAACACCAGTTTTAGTGATTTTAACATTAACAAATCCAGCATTTTCCATAGCCTCATACCATTGCTGTTGACTGAGTGTAGTCATATGAACATCTAGTGCAGCTGGCCAATCCAATGAGTCTTCATTTTCAGAATAATGGTCAACACCAGCAACAAAAACTCCACCATTTTTCAACCAGTTATCATGAATTATTTTTATCATTGATATCGGGTCATTTAGGTAATATAGAAATTCCATACTATGAATAAAGTCCACAGGATTATTTGGTTGCCATTGTGGTAGTTTAGCAATAGAATAATTCCCCTTCGGGTCAATACTTCTGGCCTTTTCAATCATAGAGGTGGAACCATCAACTCCTTCAGCGGATTGGCAATTCTCTATTCCTTGTAATTTTCGAACGACCCATCCATTGCCACAACCAATATCGATTGCAGTAAATGGCCTTTGAGAGAGATTATTGGTTTCTAATGCTAAGTCTAACATCTCTTCAACTGAGGCTGCATGTCCTCTTTCCATACCTTCATCTTTACCTTTACCGGCCCATTCACTGAACACATCTGTGGCATCGCGCATGCACAATGCTCAAGCAAATGGCCTATGAACCGATGCCTCACAGCAGATTACATGGGCGTAGGTATTGACCTTGCAAAAATGAAAACTCTCATTGAAGAAACTTGGGAGAACGACATCATCCCTTCACTGTCTGAGTATATCCGTATACCCGCCTTATCACCCGCCTTTGATCCGAATTGGCAGGAAAACGGCCACATTGAAAATGCAATACAGCATATTGCTGATTGGTGTAAACTACAAGATATCGATGGACTTACTGTTGAAATTTGCAGACTAGATGGCAAAACTCCACTGATTTACATGGAAGTGCCAGGTCAGTTGGATGAAACAGTATTACTCTATCAGCATGCAGACAAGCAACCTGAATTTGTTGGTTGGCATGAAGGATTAGGGCCATGGACACCAGTTCGCCGTGGTGACAAATTATACGGTCGCGGCGGTGCTGATGATGGCTATGGAGCATATGCAAGTCTAACTGCAATACGTTGCTTACAACAACAAGGAATCCCTCATGCTAATTTGAAGTTGATTGTTGAGGCTAGTGAAGAATCAGGCTCGCCCGACCTTCCAGCGCACCTTGAGGCACTTGCCGACAGAATTGGCACACCGGCAATGGTCGTGTGCTTGGATTCTGGAGCAGGAGATTGGGATCATCTTTGGCTTACGACCTCTCTTAGAGGTGTAATAGTTGGAACTCTAAATGTAGAAGTTTCAAGCGCTGGTGTCCATTCTGGAGATGCAGGAGGAATTATTCCTTCTTCATTCCGAATCGCTCGTAATCTCTTAGACCGAATATCAGATTCTACTACAGGTAAGGTAACTGTTCCGGAATTATGGGTTGATATTCCGCAATCTAGAATAGAACAAGCGAATATTGCTGCACAAATTCTTGGGGATGAAGTATTTTCAAAATTCCCATTTTTAGAAGGAGTATCAGCAAATGATTCTGACCTTAGTGAATTAATATTGAATAGAACTTGGAGACCAGCATTAGAAATCACTGGAGCAGATGGTATGCCAACTTGCGCAGCAGGCGGTAATGTATTGCGAACTAATACTAAATTGAAATTGTCAATTCGGATACCGGCTGGTGTGGACAGTGAAATGGCAACAGAATTGGTTGCAAAAATACTAACAGAAAATCCACCACAAGGAGCACATATCACATGGCAAACAGAACACCCTGCCGATGGCTTCCATGCAAAACCACTTGCAGCTTGGCTCAATAATGCATTGATAGAAGCGAGCAACAATCATTATGGTAATCCTGTGCAATTTATGGGCGAGGGAGGAACAATTCCATTCATGCCTATGCTACAACAGCAATTCCCACAAGCAGAATTTATGATAACAGGAATTTTAGGTCCGGAATCAAATGCTCATGGACCTAATGAATTTACTCACATTCCTGCTAGTAAAGCAGTTACTGGTTGTGTTGCCGAAGTAATTGCAGCACATGCTGCACAGAAATTGTGAATAGCGAATATCTATCGCTTCAATATGTGCAAACTTTACGACCCTTTATGCGTCGGTTTCTTAGGGAAGTGGCATGTGGGTCAAGGTATAGGCTGTGCCTACAGGTGAGATTATGTCCGAAGGAACTATCACTCCAGAAGTTAGAATTAAAGAACTTGAAGAGAAGTATGAAACGGAAAAAGAACGTTTGTTAAAGATTTTCGCTGCATATGAATCTCAACAAAAAGAGTTGCAAACTGCAAAAACGGAAATCGAGGTTCTTGAAAAGGAAATCATTGACCGTGAAATAGACAAAGAAGCACAAGAAGCTCTTCTCGCTGAAAAAGATGTTAGAATGAGAGAACTTGAACTACGAGCCGTAAAGGGTGGAAAGCAAGTTGAACATTTAGAACCTGCATTGGCAACGATGGAAGAAAAATATTCACGTGAAAAGAATCGTCTTGGAAAATTGATGAGTGTTGCAGAGGAGCTTGATACTGATTTGCAAATGGCTGTTGTTGAGATGAAAGCCCGTGATGATTGGTATGTAGCTCATATGTCATTATTTGAAGATCTAAACAAGGCGATTAAAGAACGCTATACTATGATTGAACGCGCTGTTGAAGCCGAACGTCAAAGCGAACATATGTCTCGTGAATTCGGTGAGCGCGTAGAAGAATTAATCGAGGTAAGGGCTACTGAAATGGTAGAGGAAGATGCAGAAGCATCAGCAGCTGCTGAAGAAACTTCATCGGTTGAAGTCGTTGAAGAAGCGGAAGCGGAAGCGGAAGCGGAAGCAGAAACAGACACAGAGTCTGACGATTGAGGTGCTTCAATGGGTGGTTTGGCCCATGGTGGGCATGGACCCGTAATAATTCCAATGATGATGGGCGTTAGCGCTGTAGTCGTTGGAGCAATAATAGACCCACTTAGTGGGTTAGTCCCCCTATTCGGAATATTTTGTTTGATGTTATCCGCCTTTTTCGCTAATTTCTGGCGTGATCCAGATCGCAAAATCCCTTCTCAACAAGGAATCATTACTTCACCTGCAGATGGGCATGTAATGTTTGCAAAAAGAGAGAGGGCAATAGGGCGTCGTCCGAGTAAGAAAGAATTAGAATCCGGAAAATGCACAAATGACAAGTTGACTGGAGACTGGTTTCCCGAACCATTAAATGACCCATTAACATTCACTACAGAACAGCAATTTGAAGCAGTTCCAATTGGTGAAGAATCAGAAACTGATGTATGGAGGGTTGCTGTTTTCATGTCACCACTTGATGTGCATGTAAATCGCGCTCCAATGGCCAGTACCATTACAGCAATGGAGCATAGAACGGGTAAAGGAATGCGTCGCGGACCCTTTGCAGCAGCTTTCAAAAAAGAAAGTCAATACAATGAGAGAGTTCGTTCAATATTCCAAAGTGAAGACGGAACAATAGTTGAAGTGATGCAAATTTCAGGCGCATTGGCAAGAACAATTGTTCCTTGGGTAAGCCAGGGTGCTACCCTGCGTCGAGGTCAAAGATTTGGGATGATACGATTGGGTTCAAGAGTTGATGTTAGAGTTCAAGCATCTAAATTCAATGTCAATGTGATTTCTGCAGAAGACGGTGATGAAGCACATCCAAAGGGGCAATTTGTTATGGCGGGTTCTTCAATTCTTTACACACCGGTGGAGTAGATAGAGCATATTTCCATAATCGGTGGATTGAAGGCTAAAGGGTTGACCCAACGACTTGAGGAAGAGACATGAGTAAGCCTGTATCACTTACATTACTCGGTAAGGGTAACAAGGGTGTACGCATTCATGATTTGATTAAAGCACCAGCAAATACACCTTGGGCTAAAGAGCGTCAACAATCTTGGGATGCAGGAGAACCTGCTACAGTATATTACACTCCGGAAACTACAGCAGATGGCACACCATGTAGTGCAGTTACAGTAATTCTTAGAACAAAAGGATGCCATTGGTGGTGGAGTTCAGGTTGTACTTTTTGTGGATATTTTAATGACACACGCGATGATGTTACCAATGAAGATTTACATTCACAATGGCAATATGCAAAACAAAAATTCAATGACTTTGAAGACCATCAAATGGTTAAGGTATACACCTCTGGCAGTTTGTTAGAAGATAGGGAAATTCCTGTGGAATTTCAAGAAACTGTATTAGCAGATTGTCAGCGGCTAGGTAAGGAATTGATAGTTGAAAGCCGCTGTGAACAAATGACGGAAGAAAAATTAGCTTGGGCTACGAAAATCAACCAAAACTTTGCTGTAGCAATCGGTTTAGAAGCGTATGATGATGAAGTGTTAAGATTCCATGTCAACAAAGGTTTCACTACAAAATCGTGGGAACGAGCAGTTATTAATATGCAAAAATTCAACATTCGAATAAAGACATATCTAATGTTTAAGCCACCATTTATGTCCGAGGCAGATGCTTTGAATCACAGTGTAAAATGGATAGAAGCAGTAGCGCATAAGAGCGATGAGATATCTGTAAATCCAATGAATATCCAAAGAGGCACAATCATTGATAGATTGCACCGAAACAATGAGTATCGTCCACCTTGGTTATGGTCGCTTGTTGAGATGATTAAGCGAGCCCACCCGATAATTCACCCTAAAGGCGGCCACAATGGTGATGCAGATCAAATTTCACGCCTAATCGTTCACCCTACTGCTGGAGGAAAAGTACGAGGGGCTCACAATTGCGGCGAATGTGACTCTCATACTGTTGCAGCAATAGAGCGTTATGCAGTTTCTGGAGATTTGCGTGAATTCGATGGAATAGATTGC
>Ga0105349_10001316_pt1 | contig 10418 bp, 10 predicted proteins | sample EN1Hudseemescosm_FD_83661 | JGI IMG/M metagenome (GOLD analysis project Ga0105349, IMG submission 83661) | Methane-oxidizing microbial communities from mesocosms in the Hudson Canyon - EN1B Hudson Canyon | ecosystem: Environmental > Aquatic > Marine > Cold seeps | place: Hudson Canyon...
AATGTTCAGATTCATCGTTTTCCTGATGATGTTTTAGCCACATTAAAAACATTAACACATGAAACGCTTGAGGAAGCTGCAGCTAACGATCCTAAATTCAAACACGTTTATGATGCTTATCAGACCTTTCGCCAACAAAATGATGCTTGGTCAGATATTTCTGAAAATGCTTATTTAGCGATTGAAAAGTAATGACTATCTACCTTATTTTCAGCCAAGAAGGTTTTGCCGAAGCAAAAGAAACCATTTTGGCAAATAAAGCGACCTTGTGGGTTAATGCTGACTTTCTCTCTGATGAACAATTAGCCGAACTCGAGCATGAAAATATCAATGTTCAGGTATTTGCTGAAACAGTCAATGGAAGCAATGAAAAATCTATTCTACAAGCCTTAAAACCTATTGAAGAAAATGAGCCTAAATCTGAAATATTAATTGAATACCTCTAACCCCTCTTTAAGGGGGGGGGGTAATATTGTATAGTTACGCAACCACATATAAAATGTGTGGAGTTAACTTTAATAAATGGATGTTCCAATTAAACTAAATTATCTTTAATGGCCCTATTAAAAAAACATCGATTATTCTTCATCTTAAGCCTGATAATTGCCATTATCGATAGCGATTTTGTTAGCCTGACATACTTTTAGGACAGTATGAATTAATAACAATGTTAGAATGTGTTTATGACTAGAATTCTACTTTTTTTACTGTTACAAATAATTGCCTTTCATAGTGTTGCTGATGAGAAAAAGCTAACTGATATTAAAGTGTACCGAAGCCCTACTTGCCAATGTTGTCATAAGTGGATTAACCACCTAGAAGATAACAAGTTCAATGTAATCGATTTATTAACACCCAATATGGCGAGTGTTAAACAGGCTGTAAAGCTCCCTAAACAAATGACATCCTGCCATACTGCTATTATTGATGGTTATATTATAGAGGGGCATGTTCCCGCTAATGATATCCGTCGTTTATTAGCTGAAAAGCCTGACATTGCAGGACTCTCCGTACCTAAAATGCCTGTAGGTACGCCTGGCATGGAAATGGGGGAACGAAAAGATAACTTTATCGTATTCCAATTCAATAAAGACAATAAGTACAGCGTGTTTAATCAATATGAGGTGGATGCAAAAAACCAGTATCACGATCACCTTTCTGTAGATCACCACTAAGTGGAGTTGCTCGTTGTTTTTGGCAGATTATTATTTTCATCATTTGCCAATGTTTTCCAAAAGAAGTTAGCCCACCACGGTCTTCATCCATTTTTTATTGTGATGGCATCTTATCTTGTCCTCACCATTATCTGTGTTCCTTTATTGTGGACATTCAACCCTTTCGAACTTAATCAAACCTTCTGGGTTAATATCTTCTTTGCTGCATTTCTGGATATGGCAGGCACCCTCTTTTTGGTAATGTCATTATCTAAAACGGATTTATCTGTTTTTGGCCCTTTAAATGCCTATAAAGTTGTTATTTCAATGTTCTTGGCTATGGTGTTTATAGGTGAAATACCAAGTACTCAAGGCTTTGTTGGCGTGGGAATTATTGTTCTAGGGAGTTACTTCCTTTTTCCTCCGAATACAAATGAAAGACGAGGAGCAATCGTTCATTTATTACTTGAACGCGGTGTTCAATACCGTTTTCTGTCGATCTTATTATTCTCAATTGGCACATTACCACTTAAAAATGCAGTACTGGCAGGCGATGCAGTTTCAACAACCGTATTTTGGTGTTTGATTGGCTTCCCTCTCGCCTGTCTCGCTCACCTTATCTTTCTAAAAGACAACTTCAGTAAAGACTATGCTCACTCTAAGGACCACGTTTATAGCTTTCTTTATTTAGGGATTCTTATTTTTCTAATGCAATATATGACTATGATTGTATTTTCAAAACTACTTATTGCTTATTCCTTAGCTTTATTCCAATTAGGTATGGTGTTACAGGTATTTCTTGGCTACAAATTGTTTAATGAAAAACACATTATCAGACGACTTGCAGCAAGCCTCGTGATGATCATAGGCAGTTTATTAGTGCTTCAGGCTTAATAAAGTCTTTTTCAGATCTTGGCCTATAGGGGGCTAGGCTTAGCATCATTTTTTGCATCTACAATATTACCTGTAAGCTCAGAGCTTGTTTTATCTGCACTCTTACTCGCAGGTGAACATCCGCTGTCCTTAATGTTCAAAGCGAGACTCTCATGCACGTATTACATTTTAAATAATAAGTTATATGACCCACTTATTTCTTGATCTATGTCATATGCAGCAGACATTCTTTCAAGTATAGTCATTAAAGTATTCTCTTGAGATGACTAAATTGCCAAACCCACTTCATATTTTTCGCATTATAGTCATGATAAGCATAGTAGCTATGAGTGGTATTAGCTATGCGATGCCTCCTGTTACTGAAGCTCAGAGAACAGAAACGCTAAAGCTTGCATTCCCTACTGCCACCCATATTTCTGATAAAACCCCTGTAGCCAAAGATCAGCCTGAAATTAAAACATTATATAAAGGTGATGAGATTATTGGCTATGCCTTTGAATCCAATGATGTTGTTAGTATTTCCGCCTATTCAGGTAAACCCATCAATGTATTAGTGGCAATGGATACTTTAGGCGAAATTAAAGTTGCCCGAGTACTTTCACATCAAGAACCTATTTTATTGGTCGGTATTCCTGAACGACACCTGTTCGATTTTTCCTCGCAATTACTGGGTGCCAAGGTGACGGAACATATTGTTGTTGGTCAGTCTAAAAAATCAGGTGTACGTAGTATCGATTCATTATCAGGTGCAACCGTCACCGTGATGGTTGTCAACGAAGTCATTATGCGTTCAGCTAAAAAAATAGCAAGACTATTAGGCATTGCAGGTATGTCTGCAACAAATATTATATTACCGGCAACAATTAACCCCAATGTGTTCTCTAAAGCAAACTGGGAACAGCTTATGGGAGATGGATCTATCCGTCATTTAGAGCTGAATTACTCTGAGGTAGACAAATCATTTGAAGGTACCGATGCAGAATGGGTCAGTACGGATGAGGAGTTATCCTCCACACGCAAACAAAACCTATTTATAGATCTATTTTATGCTCCTCTAAACATCCCCACTATTGGGAAAAATATTTTAGGTGATGATGAGTTCGACTGGCTAATGTCCGAATTAAAACCAGGCGACCAAGCCATTGCAGTAATGGGATTTGGCGACTACTCATTTAAAGGTAACGGTTTTGTTCGCGGTGGAATCTTTGACCGCTTCCAAGTGCAACAAGAAGAAAAGTCTATTATTTTCAGAGACTCTGATTATCATCGTATTAATGATATTTATATTGATGGTGCACCTGAGTTTGATGAAAAAGTTATCTTTATCGTCCGTGACAAGTACAAATTTGATATTGGCACACCCTGGCAGGTGGAGCTATTAGTTCGTCGTCAAATAGGGGCTTTAGATAGTATATTCACCCGTTTTTTTGGAGATTATCAAGCTCTAGAACACTACATAGAACGTCCCGTTCAACCGATATTTGTTGATGCTGAACCTGAAGCGCTTTGGGTATCCGTATGGCGTAATAAAGCCTTCCAAATTGCTATATTAGTGACAAGTTTAGTCATGTTGTTCACAGTCATTATTCTGCAAGATTATTTAGATAAGCATCCTCGTTTCTTACAATTATTCCGTAAGGCATTCCTTATTTATACCGTGTTCTTTATTGGCTGGTATACATTAGGACAACTCTCTATTGTTAACGTATTTACCTTTGTTTTTGCAGCAACAGGTGACTTCAAATGGGATACCTTCTTACTTGACCCGATAATGTTTATTCTGTGGGGCTTTGTCGCCATGACCTTGTTGTTATGGGGTCGAGGAATTTTTTGTGGTTGGTTATGTCCATTTGGTGCATTACAAGAATTAATCAATGAAACAGCACGGAAATTTAAAGTAAAACAATTTGAATTGCCTTTTGCAGTACATGAACGACTTTGGGCTGTGAAGTATCTTATTTTATTAGCACTGTTCGCCATCTCATTAGAGTCTATGAGTGCTGCTGAACGTTATGCTGAAGTTGAACCGTTTAAAACAGTCATTATGTTGAAGTTCCAACGTGAATGGGGCTATGTGTTATATGCCGCAATTCTATTATCCATGTCCATATTCACTAATAAAGTCTATTGCCGTTACATCTGTCCATTAGGTGCCGCACTGGCAATACCTTCTAAATTCCGTCTATTTGATTGGCTTAAACGCCGTAAAGAATGTGGCACACAATGCCAAATTTGTGCCCAAGAATGTGAGATTCAAGCTATTCACCCTACCGGTGAGATTAATGCAAATGAGTGTCACTGGTGCTTGGATTGCCAAGTGACCTTTCACGATGAACAAAAATGTCCACCATTGCTCCAAAAATATAAAAAGCGTCACAAGATGGATCGTGCGCTTAATGATATACCCGTAGTCACAGTAAAAAGTTAACCTTATTAAATGAAGTACGTCTTAAATGACAGGAGAAAATAAAATGATTGATCCTAATGATAAAAATCTACCCTCAGTAGATGTTGAAGATAAAAATGCCAGTGAACATGTAAAAATGAGCCGTCGCTTATTTTTAGGTGGTTCTACGGCAATGGTTGGTGCTGTCGGTGCTATTGGTGCAGGCCTTGGTTCAATGATGTCATCTCCAGCACTTGCTGACGATCATAAAAACACAGCTGTTCACTCTGTTGGACCTGGTGAGTTAGATGAATACTATGGTTTCTGGAGTGGTGGTCATTCTGGTGAAGTAAGAATCATTGGTGTACCGTCAATGCGTGAATTAATGCGTATCCCTGTCTTTAATATTGATAGTGCTACTGGTTATGGTTTGAGTAATGAAAGTAAAGAAGTACTTAACCATACATCACACCTTGCAGGGGATTCTCATCATCCTCATATGAGTATGACCGATGGTCACTATGATGGTAAGTATGTCTTCATTAATGACAAGTCGAATAGCCGTGTAGCGCGTATTCGCTGTGACATTATGAAAACAGATAAGATTTGTGAAGTGCCTAATGTTCAAGCAATTCACGGTCTACGAGTACAAAAAGTACCTCACACTAAATATGTATTTGCTAATGCCGAGTTTGTTATTCCTCATCCAAATGATGGTAGTAATATGGATGATATCGAGGCCTATTACACTATGTTCTCAGCGATTGATGCTGAGAGTATGGAAGTAAAATGGCAAGTTATCGTTGATGGTAACTTAGATAATACTGATGCAGATTACACCGGTAAATATGCCTTTTCAACGTGTTACAACTCTCCAGGTGAAGGACTTGATTTAGCTGGTACGATGCGTAATGAGCGTGATCACTTAGTGATCTTTAATATTGAACGTATTGAAGCGGCTGTTGCTGCTGGTGACTTCCAAAAATTAGCGGGTTCTGATGTGCCTGTTGTTAATGGTCGTAAAGGTTCTAAATTAACTGCTTACGTGCCTGTGCCAAAAAGCCCTCATGGTATTAACACTGCACCAGATGGTAAATATTGTGTGGTTAACGGTAAATTGTCTCCAACGGTTTCTATGTTGGAAATCTCTAAGTTTGATGACTTGTTTGATGGCAAAATCGAACCTCGCGATACCATCGCCGCTGAGGTTGAATTAGGTCTCGGTCCTTTACATACTGCATTTGATGGTCGTGGTAATGCTTACACCACATTATTCATCGATAGTCAGATCTGTAAATGGAATATCGAAAAAGCAATCGAGTTCTACAATGGTAAAGGTGAAAAAGGCTCTTATATTGAACAGAAACTAGATGTTCATTATCAACCAGGGCATAACCACACCACCATGGGTGAAACCCGTGATGCAGATGGTAAATATCTAATTTCCCTATGTAAGTTCTCTAAAGATAGATTCTTACCTGTTGGCCCATTACACCCAGAAAATGATCAATTAATTGATATTTCTGGTGATGAAATGAAGTTAGTTCATGACGGTCCGACTTATGCTGAACCTCATGATTGTATGATAGTTCACCGCAGTAAAGTGAAACCAGCTAAACTTTGGACCCGTGATGATCCATACTTTGCAACAACACGTGCCATGGCGAAAAAAGATGGCGTTACACTTGAAGCTGATAACAAAGTAATTCGTGATGGCAATAAAGTGCGTGTTTATATGACGTCTGTTGCCCCTTCTTATGGCATGAATGAATTCAATGTTAAATTAGGCGATGAAGTAACGGTTATTGTTACTAACCTAGATATGATTGAAGACGTGACTCATGGATTCTGTATGGTCAATCATGGTGTGCAAATGGAAATCGGTCCTCAACAAACGGCTTCTATCACCTTCATTGCAGACAAACCAGGTGTTCAGTGGTTCTACTGTAACTGGTTCTGTCATGCATTACATATGGAAATGCGTGGTCGTATGTTGGTATCAGTTTAATTATAGTGTAGCTTCAATAACACTATAGTTTGATAAAACATACCCAAAACAGTTAAAGGTGTAGATTTTTTCACTCCGTCATTGATCCTTCGGTTACTGCGTTTCCATGTAAATGGGAATCCATGGGCTTTGAATATAGTCACTATAGTTGGATCCCCGTTTTCACGGGGATGACGGGTTTTATTGAATCAACATGCATCTTTATTGATAACAGGTATAAGCCCGACTTTGTATCTGCAAAGTCGGGTTTTTTACGGAATAATTTATGAGAACACATCTCAGCTTTGTACTTATTTTATTTGGCATTAGCCTTATTCATAGTGCAAATGCATCTGTTGTTTCGGTTGGCCCTGAACAAGATTTGCAACACCAATTAAATATTGCTCAAGCCGGTGATCACTTGGTTCTTTCTGCCGGTGTTTATCTTGGTAATTTCACCATTGATAAAACGCTAAAAATCAGTGGGGAAAAAGGTACAGTACTAGACGGTCAAGCTCAAGGACATACGCTAGAAATAAAAGCTAAGAATGTGCTTATTCAGAACTTGAAAATCCAAAACTGGGGACACAACCTAACAACCTTAGACGCAGGGATATTTGTAAATACGCAAGCTGAACATGTTCAAATTAAAAACAATCAATTTGTAGGTAACAGTAGCGGTGTTTGGGTTGATGCCACACCCAACATTCAAATTATCAATAATACAATTGAAGGAAATGAAGCCGTTCGTTCACCCGATCGTGGCAATGGCATTCACTTATATAATGTCAGTGGTGCTTTAGTTAAAGGTAATGAAATTTGGCATACTCGAGATGGTATTTATATGGATACCAGCAATGGTAATGAACTGAATGGTAATTATTTGCATGATTTACGTTACGGTATTCATTATATGTACTCGTACACCAATCTAGTCACCAAAAATCATACGAAGAACACGCGCACGGGCTATGCTCTAATGCAGTCTAAGTTCCTTACCGTGACTGATAATATATCTGAAAATGATGTAAATTACGGCATGTTACTAAACTTCATCACCAAATCCACCATTAAAAATAATAAAGTGATTGGTGTTCAGAATATGCGAAACTCGCAAATGCAACATTCACAACAACGTTACCAACCAGAAGGCAAAGCCTTGTTTATCTACAACTCTCTGTTTAATGACATTCATAATAATATCTTAGCCGAGAGTGATATAGGCATTCATCTCACAGCAGGATCAGAAGATAATACATTTACCTGCAACGCCTTTGTCAGCAATACGAAACAAGTAAAATATGTAGCAAACCGAACACAAGATTGGTCACTAAAACAACAAGGTAATTATTGGAGTGATTACCTTGGTTGGGATATGGATGGAGATGGCAAAGGTGATGTCGCCTATGAACCTAATGATGGCGTTGATCGTTTACTGTGGAAGTACCCTACTGCAAAGTTACTTTTTAATAGCCCCGCAATTGAAATATTACGCTGGGTACAACGACAATTTCCCGTATTAAAATCACCAGGGATTATGGATAGTTATCCTCTAATGCATCAGCCTATGGAGCAAGCATCGTGAATATTGTTGAGTTACAACAGGCTGAAAAATACTACCAAGGTGTAAAGGCGTTAAAGCGTATCGATCTCAGTCTGCAACAAGGCGAAGTGTTAGGCCTATTTGGACATAATGGTGCGGGTAAAACAACCACCATTAAACTAATTTTAGGATTGATCAAACCTACAGCAGGTAAAGTACGTGTATTTGGCGAGAATCCCACTGGGGACAATGCTTACCATCTACGTCGTCAACTTGGTTTTTTACAAGAGAATGTCAGTTTTTACCAACAAATGACAGGCCGTGAGGTTTTAAATTATTTTGCAAAACTCAAAGGCTGTGACAAAAAACAAGTCAGTGATTTATTAGAAGAAGTCGGCTTAGCTCATGCAGCGATGAGACGCGTTAAAACTTATTCCAAGGGAATGCGTCAACGTTTAGGCTTAGCCCAAGCCCTGTTAGGACAACCAAAACTATTATTATTAGATGAACCTACAGTAGGTTTAGATCCAATAGCGACCCAAGACTTCTATCAAGGTATTGCAAGGCTAAAAGCTCAAGGTAGCACTATTATCTTATGCTCACATGTATTAGCAGGCGTAGAAAAATATATCGATCGGGCGCTCATATTAGGTCAGGGTCATTTGCTAGCAGAAGGTTCATTAGCAACACTGACTGAACAAACTGAGCTGCCAGTCACGTTTCATCTACAAGGTTCAAATATACAATTACCAGAAAACTTGCAGGCTAATGCTTCAGAAATTAATGGTGGTTTAACGTTACACGTGAGCCAGTCACAGAAAATGGCAACATTACAACAGTTAGCAACGCTACCTTCACTAGAAAATATTGATATTCATATGCCAAATTTGGAAGATATTTATACCCATTATATGAATGATATTCAGCATATGGAGTTATCACAATGAATGCCATATTAACTGTTGCCAATAAAGAGTTTCATGATGGTTTACGTAACCGTTGGGTGATGTCGATAAGTTTAATATTTGCCTTACTCGCAACTGGATTAGCTTATTTTGGTGCAGCTGCATCAGGACAAGCTGGTTTCACTAATTTATCGACAACCTTAGTTAGCCTAGCAAGCTTGGCTGTCTTTATTATCCCTTTAATAGCCCTAATGTTAGCCTATGATGGTGTTGTCGGGGAAGATGAAAGTGGTACATTATTGTTGTTAATGACCTATCCACTGAGTCGCTGGCAATTAGTCTTAGGAAAAATGATGGGCCACTGGATGATAATGGCATTTTCCACCATTATTGGTTTTGGCTTATCGGCTATTATCATGGGTTTATTTTCTGATAATACAACATGGTCTGAACTTCTCAAGCCTTATGCTTTTTTCATTACTTTCGCCATCGTATTAGGGTGGATATTTATCGCCATTGCCACCATGATCAGTGCATCTGTAGCTGAAAAATCAAAAGCTGCTGGTTTAGCACTCATTATTTGGTTTTTCTTTGTCTTTATGTTTGATCTCAGTCTATTAGGCTTATTAGTTGGCACAGAAGGCAATGTAAATGCTGAATTATTCCCTTATCTACTCTTACTCAATCCAACTGATGTTTTCCGTTTAATCATCATAAGCTTCTTTGCGGAACAACAATTGACAGGCCTCATGGCTGTTGCACAACATGCTCAATTCTCAACATCCAGTCTGATATTAAGTATGTTAGCTTGGTTTGTAGCCCCAGTGCTGGGCGCAATTACACTTTTTAATAAAAGAAAATTATAAAGGTCTTATGATGATATTAAGTTTATATCCTCGCTGGCTCATTCTTACGATTACTTTATTGATCGTGTCAGGCTGTGGTGAAACACCCTCCGAACTACAACTTGCACAAAATGCAATGGCTATTGAGCGAAGTGATGAATGTCATCTATGTGGCATGATTATAAATGGGTTTCCCGGCCCTAAAGGACAGCTTTATAAACGAGGCAGTGAACAAAACATGAAGTTTTGTTCTACACGAGACATGTTTGCCTACTTGCTCGATCCAGAGCATAAACATGCTATTCAAACAGTGTATGTACATGATATGGAAAAAGGACTTTGGGATACACCTGATGATGAGTTTTATATTAATGCTCGTACAGCATGGTATGTAGCAGGACATGAACAAAAAGGTGCGATGGGGCCCACATTAGCCAGCTTCTCGAACAAGGAAGTTGCTGAGACTTTTGCTGCTCAATATGGTGGAAAAATTTATCAATTCGAAGATATCAACCAAAGCTTATTACAGAAAATAAGATAAAGCCGAACAACACTTTTATCGTTATGGAAAATAGAGTCTATTAATAGTCCACCCTATTAGGGGCAACTATAATCTTAACGCAACACGCTTAAAAGCAATGTTTCATCGACCGGTTGAATCCACAGGAGAAAGCAGTCTGAACATATCTAGCTTAGAAGTTGAA
>Ga0105349_10001317_pt1 | contig 10405 bp, 7 predicted proteins | sample EN1Hudseemescosm_FD_83661 | JGI IMG/M metagenome (GOLD analysis project Ga0105349, IMG submission 83661) | Methane-oxidizing microbial communities from mesocosms in the Hudson Canyon - EN1B Hudson Canyon | ecosystem: Environmental > Aquatic > Marine > Cold seeps | place: Hudson Canyon...
ATATGGGAGTTTTATTCTCTTTATTAAAGCTTCCAGCAAATAGTGATGTTTGTTATTTGTTTAGGCCTAAATTAAAGTTTGTTGAAATATTTTTTAAGTTTCTATTAAATATAAAAGGTATTCATTTGCATGAACGGCATATGCAGTTTAATGTAGATGGAAAAAACATATATAAAAAACATACCAAGTTAACAGATGCTTTAGTAGAAGGTTATATAAAATCTTTAGATGTGGATTGGGATGTGCTGGGAAGTTATTTTAAGCTGAGAATATCTCAATTAGTCTTTCAGGATGTATCTCGTTCATTATCAATTATTAACTTTATCCGGGAATGCGCATATTTTAAAAACATTAATCGTGTATATATTTCTCAAAAATATTTAGGTTTATTGATTGAGAATGAAGGAAGAGATATTAACCTAGTTGTATATAAATCTTTTGGTAAGGTTGGTGATGAAAATTATCAAGCTAGCTACAGCCCTAATCGTTATCAAGGATTGATGGCTAAACTTAAATACTTTTCGTCTTTATTAGCAAACTTACTTCGTTTTATGCCTGTCGGTTGGCGTAAGGATATTAAGGTGTCTGCTCTTTTCTTTTTGCATTTTAATTCAAATGAAAGAAAATACTTTGGTCACGAATCCATTGTTAATAAGTTTGACAGTATTGCTGTAATAACAAATGATCTTCGAGTTGAATACAAAGGAGAGAAATATTTTGTTAATCGTATGTCGCTAAGCTGTATTCATAAGTATTTTCTTTGGTTGCTTCAAGGTCGCCGTTTATTTTCTTTTACCACTAAAATAAATCCATTTTATAAAATGATTCTTCTAGTTGAATGGAGTCGTTTGTATTTTATTAAGTCAATGCTGTCTAAGTTGGATGTGAAGTTAATTTATAGTTGTTATGAGTCTAGTAATGCTATGTTGTTTCAGTATGCAGCCAAATCATTAGGTAACTGTGTCTCACTTGCTTCTGTTTATAGTCTGGGCTATTTTCCAGTGAAATATGAATTTACTCATCAATCAAAATTTGCAGATGTTTTCTTTACTTGGGGGGAGTATCAGGCAAAGTTATATAAATATTCGGGAGATCAATCAACGTATTATGTTTGCACTGGTTATGTTGGGGATATGTTTAAGTCGGAGTTTCAGAGAATTGCAGATTCATTAAAGAAAAAGATAAAAAAACAAAAAACCATTGCCGTTTATGATACGAGTTATTCGTATGATATTTTTTTAGACGTTCATCAGGCTGTTGAGTTTATTAATGTCGTTATGGAAGTTGCAATGCAGCAAGATGCGGTGGTGATTGTAAAAACTAAGAAAGGTAAAAATATTTATTCTGATTTAATAGCAAAGTATGGTGACCGCATAATAATTATGGATGAAATGGCGTCTCTGGCTCCATCTATGTGTGCTGATGTTACTGTAGGTTATTTTTTACCAACACCAGCAGTTATTTCAGGTGTATGGGGTAGGAATATAATATTGTATGATCCAGATAAAATGATCTGGAGTGAATGGTATAGTCGAGATTTTGGTGATGTGGTAGTTCACTCGTTTAAAGACTTGAATAAGAAATTGAGTGCTGAACTAGTAAAAGAAAGCATTAAAAAAGATTTTTCGTTTATTGATCCATTTGGTGACGGGCACGCACAAGATCGGATATATAATTACATAAATACTGTTATAGAAAACGTTGACAAAGGAAATGTTGCTGCTCTTAAATTGGCAAATGATAAGTATAGATTTAAATATGGTAGTACTAAGGTAATAAATAATGACGTGAATTTAAGTCGCTAGTGCAGCAGTTGGTTTAATTTTGAATGATGCATCCTTAGGTGTTTTGAAATCAAGACATTTTCTAGTATATTGTTTAGCTATCCAGTTTGAGTGAAAATTTATGGTGGTGAGAGGTAAAGATTTTCTATTGCTAGAATGATGTATGCTAACCCTAATGTACTCATGTTTGATGAGGCGATATCTTCTTTAGATAATATTGAAGAAGAAGTGTCTCACCCGGTTTACGGATTATTTGCAGCTAAAATATTAATTTTGATAGGTCGCCAGCCTAGTACATTAATAAAATATTCAAAGTCAGTGTATATTGAAAAAGGAAGATTAGCTGGTGATGCAGCTTATGATGGATTAGTGGGTATAGTTGATGACATGTTTTCTTTTGTTAAGTTAGTGGATTTTAAATAATTCGAATATGAAAAAATTACTTTTTATTGAGTTTGATGATGAGGTGGATGCTTTTGATAAGCACTTTTCTGAAGGAACTCAAATTGTAGCATTACAGCCATGTGTGCAAGTAAAACTTAAGCAAAGAGGTATAAGTTTTTATAATAGTATTCCTTTCTTTGGGAAAGATGGCCATTCATCAGTTCTCGAAAAATCCAATGAAATCATTGAACTTTTACGCCCTGAATTTATTCTTGAGGATCAAGAGGGTATGAGCCGTAGTTATGAGCGCACTTTTTTTTTCTTTTTTCGGTTTTATTTGCATTACTGGTTATCATCACTTTATATAATCCAAGCAAGTGTTTCTAATATTAGACCTGATGAAGTTATTGTACCTTCTGTTTCATGTAAGGAAACACTGAATGCGCAAATTAACACTGAGAATCGTTTGTTAGGAAATATAGTTAGTGCTTATACGGATTCAAAGGGGATTTCTAGTGAATTCACACAGTCTAATAATAGCGTGAGGTGTAAACAACAAAAGTCTTTTCCGAATTGGCTTGCTCGAATTGTTTTTGAGATTCTTTTGGTAGGTTATCGGTTGGCAAATAAAAATAAAAAAATTTTATTAGTGCCTGCTGACTCTTGTAATATTCCTCGGTTATTGAAGCAGGTAAGCCTTGTTATACCAGAATCAATGCATGTCTTTATTTTTAGTAGTCGAGCTGCCATTTTGAAAAAGTTACTATCTATGATAAGTGGGGCTACATGGTTATTTGCCATCCTACCTGGTCGCTCATCAAAAAAAAATCATGGGGGCTTTAAAAAAGATTTTAATTCTATAATTGATAAATTTGATTTAATTATGAAAAGTAAATCTGCTGAATTTAGTTATTTTGGTGTGGACTTAAGAGCCCCGTTACAGGAATATATTAAAAGCGGTTTGACAAATGAGATGTTCAAATTGAATTCACATATTAATGCGCTAGCCAGAATTGTGGCAGTGAAAGAGCCAACAGTTGTTTTTTCACAGCATTCATTAGGTTTAAGTTATGCATTAGGTGAGCTTTGTAAAAAGAAAAATATTCCGGCAATGCTTATATCTCATGGATCTCATGTTCCACAAATAAATAACTATGCAAATCTCGAATGGAATGAACATGCAAAAACATTAATGAATACGGATTATCCTTATGTGGCAGCTCAGACGCCTTGGGCTACTAAGTTTTTAAATAAGCAAAAAGAATTGCTATCTAAAGTAGTTACGACCGGTCCCTTGCTTTTTGCAAAAAAATCAATTCAATCCGGTAGCCATCATGAAGTGCGAAAAAAATTATTTCCTGACTACATAGATAAAACTATAGTTATTCATGCGGGCACACCAAAGCCAAGAAATGCTATACGACCTTGGGTATATGAAACTGTCGATGAATATATTGAAAATATTAATGAATTAATTAGAGCTAGTGAATTAGTAAAGGATGTTTTTCTTGTAGTGCGTTTCAGACCTTCGTCTATGTTAACAACATGGCAATTAAAGGAATTGCTTATTAAATCTGATTGTTATGGTGTATATGAAGATGGTTTATTTGATGAGTATTTAATTGCTTCGGATTTATTGGTGAGTTATTCTTCAACAACAATTGAGGAAGCATTGCAAAATAGGGTGCCTGTATTACAGTATGATCCTGATGATAAGTATTGTCATATTCCAGCACAGAAAATTTGCAAAGATAACAATATTAAAGTGTCTCCTATCTACTTTGCAGGAAAGAAAGAAGATTTGTTTTTTGCGCTGGATTGGATTAATAGAGAACATTTACATGGAGAAGGTCCGGAAGAAGCTTCATGGGCTAAACACTCATATTGTGACAAGATGCAGTTGGAGTGGCTTTCAGAAATGAATTTATTCAGTGAGACTAACGTTGTCGATAAAAATTAAAGTCGAGAGTCAAAATTGTAAATAAACTTGCGAAAATAATCCCATTTCGCTTGTGGTTTTAATAAATATTAGGTAATAAATATAGTGAAGCATATAAAATATAAAGATCTTGTTGATTTTCATCATGCACTTTTTGAACGTGTAGGTTTGGATGAATATTCAAACAATGCTGTAACCAATGGCTTGTGTGAGACTTCATTGCGTGGAGTTGATTCACATGGCGTCCGGTTATTACCGCATTACGTTAATTCTGCAGTCAATGGTAGAAAAAATCCTAACCCCAATTTTAGTTTCCAAAAGAACCTTCCAGCAATTGGCCATCTTGATGCTGATAATGCTTTTGGTCATGCCGCAGGAATGAAAGCTATCGAACATGCGATAGAAATGGCAGATCAACTTGGGATGGGTGCGGTGGCAGTGTCAAACTCGAGTCACCCAGGTGCAGTGGCAAGTATGGCATTAACAGCTGCGCGACAAGGATATATTGCGTTTGCTTTTACTCACGCTGATGCATTGGTTCTTTCGCATGGTGGTACACGATCGTATTTTGGAACAAACCCTATTTGCTTCGCAGTTCCAAGAGAAGAAGAAGAACCCTATTGCTTGGACATGGCCTCTAGCATCGTGCCTTGGAATAGAGTATTAATGCATCGAAATAGTCAAGAACCGTTACAAGATGGTGTTGCGGCTGATGAAAATGGAATGATGACGACAGATCCTGATAAGGCAGCATCTCTTTATCCAACAGGTTCTTACAAGGGCTATGGCATTGCATCAATGGTAGAAGTACTTTGTGGCGTTTACACCGGGATGTCTTTTGGACGTTCAATTCCTTCTATGTATAAAGCAGCAATAACTGAACCAAGACATCTAGGCCAGTTCTATATGGTGATGCGTGTAGACGGTGTGCTGGATAAAGCAGAGTTTTTAACTCAAATGCAGCAAATGACCGATGAAGTGAGAAGTGAACCAAATGCACCAGGGGAGTCTGTCATGTTGCCTGGAGATAAAGAAGTTCATGAAGCAAAAAAACGGATGATTGAAGGGGTTCCTCTTGATCCAGTAACGGCGAATGCTTTTAGTGAACTTGCCGCGAAGTATGATATTCCTCTTACGTTCATTCCTGAATAGATGTTCATTACCAATGCAATATGTAGCTTGGACAATACTAAGTTGCAGTTTAAAGATAAAACCTCACAAATGAGTAAACTAAGTATTATAAAAGAGATGTTTTGATATGAATGAAGTAATTCAGCCTCTGAATATTATTGTAATTGGAACTGGCATGTATTCTACTGGACGAGGAACAAGCGGTTTTGGAACTATTCTACCTGCTATAGTAGAGTGGAAACGAGCTGGGGCAATGCTGGGTGAAGTTACTTTGGTTGGTACAAGTGGGCCTAACTCTCAGCAAGCTGAGCAAAAAGTTTGTGAGTTATCTAAGCAAACGGGGGTTGTATTAAACTTTAATGTGTATCCCAAAGGTGATGAACATGATAATAAAACTTATAAGAAAGTGATCTCAACAATTGAAAAACCTGCATGCGCAATAGTTGTTGTACCTGACCATCTGCATTATGAGGTTACCCGAGATTGTCTCGAGGCGGGTTTGCATGTCCTTGTTGTGAAACCTTTGACACCAACAGTGGAGGAAGGGAAGAAGTTAGTTAATTTGGCTAAACAGAACGGCTTATATGCAGCAGTGGAATTCCATAAGCGTTGGGATCGCGCTAATCTGATGTTGCGTGATGCGATTCAAAATGACCGTCTTGGCGATCTGCTTTATGGCTGGGTTGAGTACAGCCAGAGAAAATCAATTCCAACAAAGGTTTTTCGTGCTTGGACTGAAAAGACGAGTATTCTTCAATATTTGGGTGTGCATTATATTGATATTGTGCGTTTTGTTACGAAAGCAACTCCAATACGGGTAATGGCTACAGGCCAGAAAAATTGGTTACATCAACAAGGGTTGGATGCTTATGATTCGATTCAATGTGTGATTGAATGGCTGATGCCTGATGGTAAACGCTTTACGGAAACGATTTTAACAAACTGGATAGATCCCGAGACATCGAGTTCGATGTCTGACCAGAAAATTAAGGTTGTTGGTACAAAGGGACGTTTTGAATCAGATCAAAAAGAGCGTGGCATACGAATTAATACAGATGATAATAATTTAGAGCAACCTAATCCAGATTATTGTATGGCGTACGGAAATTCCGAAGGCGATATTGAATGGCGTGGTTATGGAATAGAAAGTGTAACAACCTTTTTCGAAGATATAATTTCAATTAATAAAGGTAATATCGATATTAAAGATCTTGAGCTGTTTAGGCCTACATTTTCTGAAGCGCTGATTAGTACTGCGGTGCTCGAGGCCGCTGCCGCTAGCTTAGAAGCTAATAACAGTTGGAAAGAAGTTGCTGGCTTGGAAATAGAAGGGTAATAGTATGAGTAAGCCTAAAATATATGCAATGATACCTGCTCGCTATGGTAGTACCCGTCTTAAAATGAAAAACCTGGCATTGATTAACGGTAAGCCAATGATCAGTTATGCTATTAATGCAGCAAAAGAATCTAGAATATTTGACGAAATATTTGTTAATTCAGAACATGATATATTTTCTGACATTGCTAAACGGTATAGTGTGGATTTTTACAAAAGGCCTTCTGCTCTAGCTACATCGGAAGCCAAGAGTGATTCAGTGGTAGCAGATTTCATCGAGGAGTATCCTGATGCAGATCTTATTGTCTGGGTGAATCCCATATCACCATTTCAATCAGGAGAAGAAATTGCGAGTGTTGTTCAATATTTTATTGATGAAGAGCTCGACTCACTTGTGACAGTTGAAAACAAACAGGTTCATTGCATGTACAATGGTGGGCCAGTAAATTTCAACCCGAATGAGGTTTTTGCACAAACCCAAGATTTAATATCGGTACAACCTTTTGTGTATTCTATTATGATGTGGAGAAGTAATTCTTTTCTTAACACGTTCAAGGAAAAAGGTCATGCATTGTTATCAGGAAAATTTGGAGTTTATCCTGTCAATAAGCTAACAGGAATAATTATTAAGACACAAGAAGATTTGATGATAGCTGATCTGCTCATGAGTTCACTTCAAGAAGTTAAAGGTGTTTATAAACACGAATATGATAGTCTTGTCAGTTAGTTTATATTTGGATCAATAGCACATGGAATTAGATCGTAAACTGTTGAGTTTCAGGTATAAAAAAACTTACATACTTAACCAATTTAAGAAAAAAAAATTGGGTCTTGACGAAAACTTTATTGCAACTAAAAATCACGATACATGCCCAGTGTGTGGTTGTCCTGAAGCACATTTAATCTCTGAGGTTGATCGTGTCGGTTTTCCATGTGACACCGTTATTTGCAAACAATGTCAGTTTGTATTTAATAACACATATATTGCTAATCCAAGTGAATTTTATAGCAAGGAATGGGGAGATGAGCGGTGGGGAAACCCTGAGGTCAACTTTCTAAAGCGGACTGCTAGTGATTCATATTCATGGAAAAGAATGGCTTATTTAGCAACAAAATTAGGAACAGACTTTAAGGATATTAGTTTGGTTTTAGAAATTGGCTGTGGTGATGGTTGCAATCTATATCCCTATCATTTACTTGGTAAGAAAGTTACTGGCTGTGATTTTGATGAGCGTTACCTTTCTCCTGGAAAAAGTCGAGGCATGGATCTTGTTACAGGCGACATTAACTCAATTCAAGAAGGTGACAAATTTGATCTTATCTTACTCATACACTCCTTTGAACATGTAATAGATCTTAATGATATGGTTAATAAGGTCTTTAAGCTATTAAAGCCTGGAGGCTATGTTTATGTTGAAGTTCCTGGTTTGTTGAATTGGAATAGAAGAAAGAATAAACATCTTCATGATATGGGTTTAAGTTCATCAAGTAATATTTTGGGATACCTACAGTTTCAACATAATTATCACTTTGACCTTCCTCATTTGAATTATTTCTGGAGGCGGAACGGTTTCCAGTTGATCGAAGGAGATGAGTGGACGCGAGCTATATTTAAAAAAGCAGATGTTGTGGGAAAGCCTGAATCAACAGTGTATGACGAATCGCTTGGTTGCAATAGTGATGTATTAAATTACCTATTAGCTGTAGAAAAGGACTTTCTTACGCTTTCATATCTCGTATGTGCTGTTATACGTACTTTTATACAAAAAAAATGTAATTTAGATTAATGGTGAGCTGATGAATAAACTATGTTCAATTATCATTCGTACAAAGAATGAAGAACGCTGGATAAGCTCATGCCTTTCGGCCGTGTTTGAACAGACATATAAAAATATTGAAGTTATTCTTGTTGATAATAAAAGTACAGATCGCACTATGGAAAAGGCAAAGCAGTTTCCTATACATAAAACTGTCATCATAGATAAGTACTTACCTGGCGATGCGCTGAATACGGGTATAAATGAATCTACTGGTGACTACGTTGTATGTTTATCTGGGCATTGTATTCCTGTTAATGAACACTGGTTAAAAAATCTTGTTGATGCAATTGAGGTCAATGACTCTTATGCAGGAGTCTATGGGCGCCAAGAGCCAATGGCATTCTCTGAGCCGACTGATAAACGCGATATGCTCCTTGTTTTTGGGTTAGACCGGAGAGTCCAATATAAAGATAGTTTTTTTCATAATGCTAATTCTATTCTTCGCAGAAGTCTCTGGAGTGAAGTCCCTTTTGATAAAAACGTAACTAACATTGAGGATCGTCTTTGGGGTCAGGAGATGCTTAATAAAGGCTATCAACTGGTTTATGAGCCAGAGGCAAGTGTCTACCATTATCATGGCATTCATCAAAATGGTAACGTTGAGCGTTGTAATAATGTCGTACGCATTATAGAAGACATGAAAAATGAAAGTCGTGAGTCGGGAAGCCTTAATGCGAAAGAGATGAACATAATCGCTATAATACCAGTAAGAGGTAAAGAAAGGTTGCTTGGGGGGCGTCCGCAACTAGCCTACACAATCGAGGCCGCTAAAAAATCAAAATACATTAACCAGATTGTTGTAACGACTGATGACGAAAGTACAGCCGAATTGGCCCGTTCACTAGGTGCTGATTGCCCTTTCCTAAGAACCAGCGAACTAACAAAAGATTATGTCGGGTTAGAAGCTGTTTTATGTGATGCCGTCCTTAAGCTAGAGGAGTCAGGTATTTATCCAGACTTGATTGTATCCCTAGAAGAGACTTTTCCCTTCAGACCGGATGGGTTAATTGATGACATTATTGAGCATACTCTTAATGAAGGATTCGATACGGTATTAGCCGCCAGGGGTGAAAGTGGTTCATTATGGCAAGAAGATGAAGAAGGGGCTTTTGCTCGATTGGATAGTGGCGATGGGCCGCGTGAATACAAGGAAAAATCTTTTATTGGTTTAAAAGGGTTGTGTTGTGTAACGCACCCAGTGTTTATTCGTCAACAGAGATTGATAGGAAATAACGTTGGCTTGTACCATTCAGACTCACCTATTTCTGCTCTAGAAGTCCGAGATGAAACAGATCGAGAAATTGCTGAGCGTCTTTTAGGCGTGTGTTCTTAAGGTGGGTATAAGTTTGAAAGATTCTTTTACATGGGACTATATTATTATAGGTGCAGGAATAGTTGGATTGTCTGTTGCTAGAGAAGTTCGCTTGAGAGAAAAAGATGCAACCATTCTTATTCTTGAAAAAGAAAACTCAATCGGTGTACATGGTAGTGGTAGAAATAGTGGTGTGTTGCATTCAGGAATTTATTATCCTGAAAATTCACTGAAAGCAAAGAACTGTGCGCGTGGTTCAAAAGCTATGCTGCACTACTGTGAAACGAATGGATTACCAGCAAATCGTATTGGTAAAGTAATTGTGCCGATAACAAGTGAGGATGATTCAACTATTGACCTACTTTGTCAACGCGCGCTTGCAAATAATGCTGAAGTTAATATTTTGGATCAGTCTCAATTACAAGAGCTTGAGCCAGATGTTCGTAGTGCGTCGGGTAGAGCACTTTATTCACCAAATACAGCAGTAGTGGATCCGTTTGCGGTATTAAATAAAATTCTAACTGAGCTGCGTCAGTCAGATGTAGAAATTTCATTAAATAATGCACTGATCTCGGCTGATCCTGATAAATCAGAAATCAAAACAAAGAAAGGTATTTATACTTATGGAGCTTTGATTAATGCCGCTGGTCAGTATTCAGACAAGATTGCAAAAATGTTTGGAGTGGGAAAAGATTATTC
>Ga0105349_10001318_pt1 | contig 10400 bp, 8 predicted proteins | sample EN1Hudseemescosm_FD_83661 | JGI IMG/M metagenome (GOLD analysis project Ga0105349, IMG submission 83661) | Methane-oxidizing microbial communities from mesocosms in the Hudson Canyon - EN1B Hudson Canyon | ecosystem: Environmental > Aquatic > Marine > Cold seeps | place: Hudson Canyon...
AAATCTTCTTGTTCACCAGGCGCTTCACCAACTAAAACTAGTGATGCATTTGGATCCCCTACACCAAAAACAAAATTAGTTCTTGTCGCTCCCAGAGAGCAACTTTGGCACTCATTAATTTGTTTGTTAAATGAGTTTAGATTGGATTGATACTCATTACTAGTGTGAGTATCACTGAGAGTATCCTTATTTAAGTATGAATCTGATTCCAAATAAAGATTATCTCCATAAAGTTCACGAGTTTGTTTTAAATATTGATTAATCATAATATTTGAAACAGAATTTATTTTTTAATTTATCGAAAATTAACCTTGATTTTCTTCCCATTTTAGTTTTCCATCGATGAAATCATTGACAGCAACAGTTGTTGGTTTTTCTAGTTCTTCATAATCCTCAGGATTCACTTCAATAACCTCATCATATACTCCCATCTCCTCTTGCTCAACTGATGCAGATATTTTATCTTCAACAATTCGATTATTTAGAACTTGTTTTGCACGTTTTGACATTACTACAACAGCTTCATATTGGTCATCAGTAAGTTCTTCCATTTGTCGAATAGATAAGGGTTCAAGAGCCATAGCATACTCCTTTATTTTCTTTTTTAATAATTTTCATAATTTCATTAACCGCTTGATCTAAATCATCATTTATAACATGATAGTCAAAATTTGATTTATATGTTAATTCTGATTCAAGCCTTTCTAACCGTTTAATAATGCGTTCATTATTATCTGTGCCTCTCTTTTCAAGGCGAATTTTTAAATCTTCAACACTTGGTGGTTCTATAAAAATTGATAAGGATTTATTTGGGTAAAGTTTTTTTACAGACATTGCTCCCTTAACATCTAATTCTAAAAGTATGGTTTTATCATTTTTAATAGCTTCATCTAAAGATGATTTTAATGTACCATAAAAGAAATTTCCATGAATTTTTTCCCACTCAACAAATTTGTTTTCTTTAATTTTTTTTTCAAATATTGAATTTGTAATGAAATAATAATCATTACCTTCAATTTCATTTTCCCTTTTTTGACGAGTAGTACATGAAACTGAAAAAACAATAGAAGGGTCTAATTCTTGTAAATACTTACAAATAGTAGTTTTTCCTGAACCAGAAGGTGCAGAAATAATTATAAAATTATTCATAATATATTCTGAACTTGTTCCCTAACTTTCTCTGTTTCATCTTTCATATTTATAATTTTATTAATTATTTTTTCAGATGTGCATTTAGAGCCAATTGTGTTAATCTCACGACTAATTTCTTGTAAAAGAAAATTTAAGCCTTTACCTGATGGTTCCTTTTTATTTAGCATACTTTTAAATTGATCAAAGTGACTTTTTAATCGAACAACTTCTTCAGTCACATCTGATTTTTCAGCCAAAATAGCTATCTCTTGCGCAATCCGAACCTCATCTATTGTTGAATTATTTAATAAATCACTAATTTTATTTTTATACTTTTCTTCACGTTTTTCTAATTCTTTTGGTAAATCAGATTCTAAATCAGATAAGAGGTTTATTAAAATTAACAAACGATCTTCAAAGTCCTTTTTTAGTCTTATACCTTCAATAGATGTCATATCTAATACTTCGCTACAGGCTTTACTTACTGCTTTAATCAAGTTTTCTGAAGTAATTGGGTCATTATCAACATAAGTAAATAAATCATTAGCATTGATTAGGTCACCCATATCAAGATGACGACCATATTTTTTTTGAATCTCAAGTAGCACAGCTTCTATCAATTCATATCTTTCTGAGTTAAAAGTAAGATCTTGAGTTTTATTTCCATTATCTTTATCTAAATTGACGAGTATTGTACCTCTAATTAGTTTTTCAGTAATAATATCACGAATTTTCTTTTCGACTGCAGGCTCAATATCAATACCACGTATTTTAACATCAAGATAACGGCCATTGACTGCTTTAATTGAAGCAGTAATTTTTTTTGTGCCAGTGCCTGAGAAGCCTTGACCGTAACCTGTCATACTTTGAATCATATTTATTATTTCTAAATAAGCCTGAAAACTTACACTTTTAATAGATTTTAATGAAGTAATACATCTATTCTATTTCAAGTAAAATTGTTGAGTATATTAATCAATACTCTATGTAATATTATTTAATTGATTAAGGTAATTTTACTAAATGAAGAAAAAAATTTTTATAACAGGTGCTAGTAGTGGAATTGGTGAATATTTAGCCTATGCATATGCTAAAAAAGGTTATTTTATTGGATTAGCAGCACGAAGAGAAGATAAGCTAATTCAAGTTGCATCTAAATGTTTTGAACTAGGTGGTGAAGCAAAATGTTACACTTTAGATGTAACTAATAATGAATCATGCCAAATGAATATTGATGATTTTATATCTCTTCCAGGCGAAATAGATACTATTTATGCTAATGCAGGTGTTGGAGCCCCAGATCAATTAAATACAGGTGATTCAACAGCTATGAATAGAATTTTATTAACTAATATTATGGGTGTAACCAATACTGTCTTACCATTTATCCCCTATTTCAAATCTAATAAAAAAGGTAAAGTTGCTGTAATAAGCTCAGTTGCAAGTTTTAGAGGATTAGCTCATCATTCTGCTTATAGCGGATCAAAAGCAGCTGTACGTAATTTTTGTCAAGGTTGGAATAATGCACTTCATAAATATAATATTTCATTTAGCGCAATTTGCCCAGGTTTTGTTTCAAGTGAGATGACAGATAATCAAGATAACCCTCAACCTTTCAAAATAAGTACTAATATTGCCGTTGATAAAATCATTAAAGCTGTTGAGAATAGAAAAAAAGTCTATATTTTCCCATGGCAGGTAAAATTATTTATAATTCCTATAATGAAATGGGCACCTGATTGGTTAACTCGACTTTTGAAAATTTAATTATTTTAAAAACTAAATATTTTTTAAATACGAAAATATCCATTCTGAATTAGCTGATAAAGAAATTAGGTGAGTAGACCCTAATCCTGAATTAACAGGTTCGTTCAAAAAAGCATAATCTAAAGAAATATTCTCCCAACTAAGACCAATTCCAGCTGTATTAGTACCAGTTTTATTACGACCAATCCTAACCGCAACCATTTGATTATAAATAATATTAAGACCTAAAAGTAATTTTACTCCATGATTTTCAAATTTTAAATCATCATCAAAGTTTTTACCAGATAACTCCCAAATGAAATTTCCCATAGCATTAATAGCTATTGGTAAATCTTTAAAGGCATAAGTATGAGCTATTCCTGAAATGATGGTTGGTTTAAAACGCTCAACGGTACCATTATCCCAAACTAACCAACTTGTTGATATATCTTGAATAGTTATTCCAATTTGACCATTATCCCATGGTCTTGCTAATATTCCAAAATCTAGACCTACACCAAAAGCTGAATATTCACCTAGAGTATGATTTAACCCTTTAAGCGCGAGACCATATGTTAGCTCTTTTTTTTCCCATGCAGTACTTAAATGAAATCCAATTTGACGTTGTGAAAAATATTTTATTTTATTTTCATCTAACCTTTCACCATCATCTAATAAACCATTATTTTCACCAATATCTCCAGTTCCAGGAACACCATCAAAACCAAAATCTAATAGAATATTTCGAGTATCTGGAATTTGATCAATACCCTCATGCATTAAAATTAAATTAATTGGTCGAGTATAACTGTTTATTTGAAATCCTATTAAATCACTATTAATCATGCCTGCAAGACGACTTTGATGAGTATAATTAAAATTATGTAAACCTACTCGATTAGAAGAAGCTGGATTAAATAATGGTGAGACAGAAGTTCCAAAATCTGTTACTGCTGAACCACCCAGTGATAATATTCTGGCATCACCTGCACTTTTAAAAACTTCCCAGCCATATTTAACCCAATAAGTTTGAGATGATGCCGTTGATAATAAAATAATAATAAATAATATTTTATTTAAAGTAGAATGATAAAAGTTCATAAAATTAAAAATTGATTATAAACAATGGTTCTTCTTTATCTCTTCTAACTTTTTTATTACTTCTACAGGTGAAGTATTGTAAATATCTAATGAAGATATTTCTTTTTTTATTAAAGATTCTTGTTCTAAGGATAAAGATATTTGAGTGTCATTTGTTTCTATATGTATCTTTTTATCTGATGGATTTTTTGTTAAATAGTAATTTAAAATATCAGATGCTCGATTAATCACTTCATTAGGTAATCCTGCCATTTTAGCTACGTGAATACCATAACTTTTATCACCAGGTCCAGACAAAATTTTCCTTAGAAAAATTATTTTATCACCAAACTCCTTAACAGAAACATGGTGATTCTCTACTCGATCTAAAGTGTCTTCTAAATCTGTCAATTCATGATAATGTGTTGCAAATAAAGTACGTGCAGCTATTGCTTTAGTATTATGTAAATACTCAGTTATTGACCATGCCAGAGATAGTCCATCATATGTTGCTGTACCTCTACCAATTTCATCTAAGAGTATTAAACTTTTTCGTGTAGCATTGTTTAGAATATTAGCAGCTTCATTCATTTCCACAAGAAATGTACTTTCACCTCCAGCGAGGTTATCGCTAGCACCAACTCTCGTAAATAACTTATCTACTAAACCAAATTCTAACTTAGAGGCTGGTACAAATGAACCAACTTGAGCCATTAATATTATTAATCCAATTTGACGTAAATATGTTGATTTACCAGCCATATTAGGACCTGTTATTAAGTGTATTTGGTTTTTACTAATATTTATAAAGAGATCATTAGGAATAAATCGTTCTGTCTGAGGTAAAAGCTGTTCAACGACTGGGTGACGACCATTTTCAATTTTAAGGTTTTGATTATTTGTGATAATTGGCCTTGAATAGTTATTATCAATTGCTACTGCAGTGAAAGTTGAAAGGACATCGCAACGACTAAGTACTAATGCATTTTTTTGTAAAAGATTCGCCTTCTTTATAATATTTTGACATAGGTTATTAAATATTCTAGATTCAATAGATTCAATTTTTTCATCAGCAGAAAGTATTTTTTCTTCATACTCTTTAAGTTCTGGTGTAATGTATCTTTCAGAATTAACTAATGTTTGTTTTCTAATATATTCTTCGGGGATTTTATCATTATGAGTTTTAGTAATTTCTAAAAAATAGCCGAAAACTTTATTAAATCCTACTTTCAATGAGGAAATTCCTGTTTTTTCTCTTTCACTTGCTTGAAGGCTTGTAATCCAGTCTTTTCCTCCCTTACTTAATTGACGTAATTCATCTAATTCTTTATCAAAGCCATCAACGATGACTTTACCTTGTTTAATTTGTGATGGAGCATCTTTATTAAGGACTTTATTAATTTCACTTAAAATAGTATTAATATTTAAAAACTCTTTACTGAATTTATTTAAAGGTTTTTGTGTTGATTTTATAAAAATAGTTTTCATTCTAGGAATTTGTTCGATACTAAAACGAAGACCATTTATTTCTTTTGGTGAAACTTTATTAGTATTTATTCGCCCAAGGATCCGTTCTATATCTGAAACCTCCTTTAAAGAAGATCTAACATCATCTAAAGTTTTAAAATCTTTAATAAAAGATTCAACAATATCAAAACGTTTATTTAATCGTTTTTTATTTGTAAGTGGTCGATTTAACCATTGTTTTAACATTCTACCACCACTTGCGGTAATAGTTTTATCTAGAATATCAATAAGAGTACCATGAGTACCTTGACTACCAAGTGATTTAAATATTTCCAAATTCTTTACAGTAAATCCATCTAAGCCCATAATATCTTTATCAGCTATAGGATTTATTTTAGAAATATGGTCTATACTGCCACTCAATGACTCGGTTACGTGGTAAAAAATAGTACCAGCTGCTATAACACCTTCATTTAGCTCATCACAACCAAAACCTTTTAATGATTTTACAGAAAAGTGATTTAATAGTGTTTTATAACATTGATCGTAATTAAATATCCAATCTTCTATTTTTGTGATAAAAGGTTTAAGGTTATTATACCAATCTGATGTTGAATAAACTAAAGACTCAGCAATTAAAACTTCACGTGGAGCAAATTTCCTCAATTCTTCAGTTAAACGTTCTGGTGAACATTCACCTAAATAAAACTCACCTGTTGATTGATCAAGAACTGCATAACCTGCTAATTTCTTTCCAAAATGTATTGAACATAAATATTGATTTGATTTTTGATCTAGCGCTTGCTCAGCTGTAATAGTTCCTGGTGTAACAACTTCTATTACTTCTCTCTTTACTATTCCTTTTGCTAGCTTAGGATCTTCAACTTGTTCGCAAATTGCTACCCGATATCCTGCATTTACAAGTTTATGTAAATAATTATCCAATGAATGATAAGGGAACCCTGCTAAAGGTACATCTGCTGCTGCTCCATTCGATCTTTTAGTTAATACTATTCCTAAAGTTTTAGCAACAATTTTTGCATCATTATTAAAAGTCTCATAAAAATCACCCATACGAAAGAGAACAATTGCATCATTGTAATTATTCTTCACCTCCATATATTGACGCATAAGAGGAGTTCCTTTATCTTTAAGCACAAGCTTCTCCTTTTATACGCATATCTCCTTCACGTTCCGTAATTTTCATTTTATCAAGGAATTCCAATAAAGGAATTGCATTTTTACGACTAGTTTTAGTCATTATTTTAAAATCTGATATGTTCATTTTTTCATTTGTTGAGAAATATTGAGATATTTTACTAATTAATTTATCCCACACCGATGAATGAATCCACATACCTTGAATAACTTCGTAAACTTTTTTATCATTTTTAAGAATATGAAGAAGTTCTAATGATTTTTTTTCATCACTTATTTCTAAATCAATTGCCTTAGATAGATTAAATCCAGCATCTATTAATAGTTTTTCTAATTTTCGTACTAAAGAATCATCAGATTCAGAGAGTAATACTGAATGACTTTTTAAAGCAAACCCTCCATCGAGATAAATAAGCTCATCTTCTAGCGAAATCAAAATAAAAGAAAGCCAATTCATACTTAATTGACTGATAACTTGGATACGTTCTTTAGGTATTGAATTTTTATATGGATTTTTTTGATGAAATGATGTCAATACTTCACGAATCAATTTTATAGATTTTTCAAAAGATTGAGAACTGAAAACCATCCCTTTTTCATTTAAAAGACTAGAATTTTTTATCCAAATTTTAATTTCCTTTTCATTCATATGGAAGCGTCTTGACCAATTACCTATCGATTCAGGAGTTTTCCAAAATTTATTTATAAATTGATTAAACCTATTAAAATCTTCAAAGTCTAATGTATTTACCCACTCTTTTAGTTTTTTCCCTTTAAAAAGAGGTTCTGGATCCAAAACAATACAACCTCCAATTGTTTCCATTGGTGAGAAGCTTCTAATTATAAAACGTTCATTCATTAAAATAGCTAATGGTTTCTCAAGTAAAAATAATACATTAGATTTTTCGCCTGCTTGAATTGTTTTATTTATTACAACTTTAGCCATTACCTCTGCAGTCCCTATATGTAAATGTATACGTTGACGATTCTTCAATTTCCATTTTGTATCTGAAATCATACTAACATTAACAATGATCTTATCTGTTTCTTTAACAAAACCTGGTTCAGATATAACTGAACCTCTTGATAAGTTATCTAATTCCTTTCCAGATAAGTTAATCGCAGCTCTATCTCCCATTTTAACTGATGCTGCATTACTTCCGTGAGTTTGAAGCCCTCTTACTTTAGCTCTTTTATTACCTGGAGATACTTCTAAGTCAATACTTGATCTAATTTTACCAGACAATACTGTCCCTGTAACAATTGTTCCAAATCCTACTTTTGAAAAAACTCGATCAATTGGCATATGGAAAAAACCACGATTTGGAACCGTGCTTAAAGTTTTAGAGGAACTAATAATCTCATTTTTTAAATCATCAATTCCTTCATTTTTTTCAACTGATGTTCGAAAAATTGGAGCATCTTTTAGAAAAGTATCTGATACTAGTTCACGCAACTCTAATTCAATTAAATCTATCCAATCTAAATCGTTAATTAAATCAGTTTTTGTTATAGCAATAATACCTTTTTTCAATCCGAGAAGCTTTAAAATTTGCAAATGCTCTTTTGTTTGCGGCATAATTCCATCATCTGCAGCGACAACAAGAAGAGCAATATCAATAGTTGAAACACCAGCAACCATATTTCTTATAAATTTTTCGTGACCAGGCACATCAATAATAGTTATGAATTTATCTAGATAGGCAAAACCTAGATCAATGGTCATTCCTCGCGCTTTTTCTTCAGCTAGATGATCAGTGTCAGTACCAGTCAAAGCCTTGACCAAGGCGGTTTTTCCGTGGTCAATATGGCCAGCTGTTCCAATAACGATCTGCAAAATTTTCCTGTTTATTTGATTTCAAGGATAGCTTCAGCTAAAGTTTTTTCTTGGCCTGGAATAATAGCTTTTAGATCAATAAAAAAAGTATTGTTATTGATATATCCAACTACTGGATTTTTTCCATTTCTAAATTTAGATGATAAAATATTAGGAGAAAATGAATCAGATTTGAATTTCAATGCCATACTTTTTAGTTTTTCTTCAGGTAAAGAACCACTCCCTGCTTCAACTTCAGATTCTACTAATGAGATACTTAGTTGCTTAATTATTTTTTGCGGAATATATGATAGAACTTTCTCTCCTTTTTTTGAAAGTGATTTTCTTGAAGTAGTCATTAAATTTATAGCTAAGTTATCCTTTGATGGGCCATCATCATAAAAGCTCCTTAATAAAGATTCTAAAAAAGCGAGTATCCATTTATCACATCTAAATGCTCTTGCAAATGAATTCTGTTTAAATCTTTTTAAATAAGTTTTATTACCAACTATTAATCCTGCCTGTGGACCACCTAATAATTTATCTCCAGAGAATGTTATAATACCTACACCAGATTTAACTACATCTTGTACAAAAATATCAATAAAAACATCTTTATCAGATAAATCAACTAATGCTCCACATCCAAGATCGGCCATAACAGGAATACGCTTCTTTTTTCCTAGCTTTACCAAATCAGACAATGATACTTCACTCGTAAAGCCTTTAACTACATAATTACTTGTGTGCACCCACAGAATTACACCTGTATTCTTATTAATTGCTTTCTCATAATCCTTTAAATGTGTACGATTAGTAGAACCTACTTCTTTAATCTTGCAACCGCTTTTTTTTATTACTTCCGGAATTCGAAAAGATCCACCTATTTCAACCTGCTGACCTCGTGAAACAATTACTTCTTTACCTTCAGCCAATTCATTTAAAGTTAAAATAACTGCTGCTGCATTATTATTAACACACATAGCTGATTGTGCTCCAGTAAGAGCTGAAAGTAAAGAATCTATATGATCTTGCCTTTGTCCACGCTTACCATTCTTTATATTAAATTCTAAATTTGTATATCCAGAAACACGCTTAACAACATCTTTTGCAACTGATTCTTTAATAGGTGCTCTACCTAGACCAGTATGAAGTACAATACCTGTACCATTGATAATGGATTTCATACTTGGCATAGTCAAACTATTGATTTCATTTAAAATATTATTAATAATTTGCTTACGTTCTAATTTCAGAATACCTTTTTTAGCATTACGACGATACTCTTCTAATCTCAACTTTATTATAAATGTTATATATTTATTATTTAATAATATATTTTTATCAATCTCAAATATTACTTGAGAGACAGAAGGCAGTTCTTTAAGTTGATTTAATGTCATAATAATTACTAAAGTAGATTAATTAAATTCACAAATCAAGAACTTCTAGCTGCTCGACTCATAAGGAAAGCAAATAAAACACTTGGAATAAGCAAAATACCCATTGCTGGAAAGACTGCAGCGACACCCATATTTTCAGCTATTAGCCCACTAAATCCTGCTGCAAATGATCCAATTCCAAAACTAATAAAAAAACTAAGACCATAACCAATTCCTCTATTTTGACTATTAGTAAAATTTGCAATAAGAGTATTTCCAATGGGTTGATTGCTAAAGTAAGCAATTCCTAAAAATATACCTGAAATAATCAAAAATATATCAGAAGTATATCCCATTAAAATAAGAAATGGTATGTTAGCCATAATAATATAAATTAATGCTGTAGGTTTATGAAAACGTTCTCCTATACGAGCACCAATAATCTGCCCACCGATACCAGCAATAAAAACCATTGTTGGAAATAGACCTGCTTTCATATTTTCAGTTAAATTAGGAAGTATAGAAGTTGTGTTCTCGGCAAAATGCAATGGCATAAACGTTGTAAAACCATAGTATGCCATACCCATGAATCCATTTGCAAGAAAATAAAATATAAGAGC
>Ga0105349_10001319_pt1 | contig 10399 bp, 9 predicted proteins | sample EN1Hudseemescosm_FD_83661 | JGI IMG/M metagenome (GOLD analysis project Ga0105349, IMG submission 83661) | Methane-oxidizing microbial communities from mesocosms in the Hudson Canyon - EN1B Hudson Canyon | ecosystem: Environmental > Aquatic > Marine > Cold seeps | place: Hudson Canyon...
TTTAGTTTCATCTCTCTAATCTAAAAACATCTAAGCAAAATTCAAAAGGGTAAGCTTAATCTTCATAAATAAGTAATTCATCATTATTTTATTTATCTTATTATTTATTAACCCTAAATTAATGAAAATGAAGAAAATTAAAATTTATTTATTAATGCTTCTATTTTCGCAGCCAATATTTGCGCAAAATCAAGAAGTGGTTTATGAAAATATCTTTTTAGTCCCTGAAAAGAATAGTGAAGCTCTTTTAGTAGAAGGAGTAAAAGAACATAATCAAGAATATCATAGTGAAGGTGAAACGAGAGCTTCACTTTATTCTGTGCTAATTGGCCCACATTCTGGTCAATATGTATGGTTAAATGGTCCTATGACACTTTCTGATTATGATAATTTTCCAGATGAAAATCATTTGGCTGATTGGCAAAAAAATGTAAGAAGCTACATATCAAGCGAAGAAGTTAAAATGGCAAAATTAAACTGGGAAGCAAGTTATACACCACCATCATGGGGAAGCCCTAAGTATTTATTATGGAGAACATTTAAAATCAAACAAGACATGGATAGTTATGGAAAAATTTTAGATGCTGTAACTAAAATTGGAGAGGCTTTAAGTGCAATGAACGCTGAAAACCCAAGAAGAGTTTATGAGAGTGTTTTTAGAAGTGAAAATAGAGAGGACATAACCTTAGTATATCCATTTAAGTCATTTACAAGATTTAGTAATGGGAATGGTCTTCCAGATAATTTTCAATCTAAATACGATAAAATTAATGGTTATGGTTCTTTTAAAAGAGATATAGGTAACGTTATTACCAAATACACAAATGGATGGTATGACGAAGTTCTTATGCTTGTTGAATAAATAAAATAAATATTGAATTTTTATAAAGACCCTTCCAGAAATGAGGGGTTTTTTTGTTTATTTTTTTTGAGTGGTTTCAAGTGCAACACCTATAGCTATTCCAACTGGAAGCCAAATTCCTATATTATCAGTTAAAGCTCCAACGATAGTGCCAACCATAATGCTTATACCTATCCAAAATCCTTTTTGTTGTTTCAATTTTTTTAACATACTCGCAATCTACAACTATCCTGAAAAAATTCAAAAGGGGAGTGGTGTATAATTTTCTATATCTTTACTTAACTAGAAGGGTTTGTTTTATGGTTTGCCTAATGGTTTACTTTAATACTTTTTCTTTCCTGTTGATGTTTATTTTTGGCCTTCTGAGGACGATTTGAACTCTGCCATTTTATTGACTAGAAAGTCACTTTGTTTTATCATTTTTGATAGATGCTTTTTTAAATAATTTCTATTATCTATAAAATTATCTTTAAAAGATGAATAATTTTTATTTGATATTTGATCATAAAGTTTTTTTGATGTTTCTAAGTATAATTTTAATACTTTATTGTTTTTAGGGTTATCCATAATAATATTAGTATACAAATTTTCATCACCTCCAGTAATTCTAGAAGAAAAAGAAATATTTGATAGATAAATTGGACTACAAATTTCCATTACTTTATCTAAATCAAGATTAAGTTTTTTCATTGCAGTTGTAAAACACACATGAGAAAAGTGTGTCATTCCTTGAATTAAACTCATATAATTATCATGTTCATCAAGTGTTTTAATCTCAGTTACATTTAAATGCATTTTTTTAAATATATCCTTAATTTGTGAATATTTTTTTGACGCATTAATTGGTATGGTTATTATATTTTGACCTTTAAATTCATTTAATGGTCCGAATAGCGGATGGCATGAAACTATTTCGAAACTACAATTATTTAGTTCGTTACTTATAATTGATTTTACAGATGTGAAATCACTAAAAACTTGATTCTTATTGATTTTATTTTTTATTGATTTAAATACAGATAATGTTTTATCAATAGGAACTGTTAATATTATCCAATCACAAGTGTTTAAAATCTCTAATTCTTTATCTTTTGATGTTTCATCGGATATAAAAACATTATGACCAATTTTTTCAAATTTTTTTTTAAATGACGATCCCATTTTGCCTGTACCACCTATAATTCCTATCTTTTCAATCATAATTATATAAATTAAGGTCACGAATATATCTCTATTTTTAAAAATGATGAAAAATAATGTAAATTTAATTTTTTACTACTTTATTAAAATAAATTCTTATTTATGTTAAAAAAGATATTTCTATTTTCATTTACAATGCTATTTTTAAATTATGAATTAGTTTTTTCAAAAGATTTATATCCAAAAAATTATAACATTGATATAATTAATTATTCTTTTGAAATAAATCTTAATGATAATGATGATATAGTTTCTGGCATAACAACTATAGATTTAAAAATTAAGACAGATAATGTTAAATTTATTCGTCTTGATTTAATTTCAATGAGGGAAGATGGTAAAGGTATGGTTGTAGATTATGTTAAGTATAATAAAACTTCTGTAACATTTACACATAAAAATGATGTGCTATTGTTACCTGTAAAAGAAATAAATAACATAAATACAGTTGAAGTTCAATATCATGGAATACCTGTTACTGGTTTAATAATAGGTCCAAATATGCATGGTGATAGAACTTTTTTTAGTGATAATTGGCCAAATAAGGGTAGAAATTGGTTACCTCTGGTTGATCATCCATATGACAAAGCAACTTCTGAATTTATAGTAGTAGCACCTAGTCATTATCAAGTTATATCAAATGGATTATTAATTGAAGAGTCTAATCTTGATAGTAACCTTAAAAGATCTCATTGGAAACAATCTGTTCCTATATCCTGTTGGTTATTTGCATTGGGAGTAGCAGAATTTGCAGTACAATACGTAGATAATTTTGATGGAAAATCAATTCAAACATGGGTGTATAAACAAGATAGAGAAAAAGGTTTTTATGATTTTGCCATTCCTACTAAACATACACTTCAATTTTTTAGTGATTACGTTGGCCCTTTTGCATATGAAAAGTTAGCTAATGTACAGTCTAATAGTGTAAGTGGTGGAATGGAATCAGCAACTGCTATTTTTTATAGTGATGTTTCTGTTACAGGAACAAGAAGTAAACGTTGGAGGAATGTTATTATTCATGAAGTTGCTCATCAATGGTTTGGTAATTGTGTTACTGAAAATGATTGGGACCATGTTTGGTTAAGTGAAGGTTTTGCTACTTATTTTACTTTATTGTTTAGAGAACATGCTTATGGTAGGGATGATTTTGTAGAGGGTTTAATTAATTCTAGAAATAGTGTTTTTAAATTTTATAAAAAAAATAAAGATTATACAATTGTTCATGATGGCTTAGATAATATGAAAAATGTTTTATCTGGTTATATATATCAAAAAGGTGCATGGATATTACATATGTTAAGAAATTATATTGGTGATGATTCGTTTAATAAAGGAATTAGATCCTATTATTTAAATAATTTTAATTCAAATACAGATACTGAGAGTTTTAAAAAAGAAATGGAAAAAGCATCAAACATTGATTTAACTATCTTTTTTGATCAATGGTTATATAAAGGTGGTAATATTATTTTAGATGGAAATTGGAGTTATGATAAAAAGAATAAAGAAATTATAATTAATTTAAGTCAAATTCAAAATGATGGATATTATTTTTATATGCCTTTAGAATTGAAAATTTTTTATGGAAATAAATTTTTATCTAAATTAGAAGAAATTAAATTAACTCCAGATTTAAAAAAATTTATAATTAAGTCTGATAAAGAACCTAATCAAATAATATTAGATCCTTCAACTAAATTATTAGCTGAATGGAATTTTAAAAAACAAATTAAATAAAACCCAATGAAAATAATTAAACCTATAATACTATTGTTTATAATAACTTTTTCTTTTGAATTATATTCTCAAGAAAGTAGTAGAATTGTTTCAAACATTCAAGATTTAGTACTTGATGTTGATGAATCATTTGTAGCTTCATCTGTAACAATCGATGATAATGATAATGAGGTTTCTTGTAATAATATGATTTATTATTCAAGAAATAGAGAAGCTTTAGATGTAGATAATGAGACAGGAAAAATAACTGCTAATTTACCAGGTTTTTATACAATTGTTGCTATTTGTATTCAAGAAGGAGGTAATAGGTTAAGGAAAGATTTTTCTGTTAAAGTAAATTATCCTCCAGTAAATGAAATAAAAATATCATTAATTGACAACGTATTATATACAGATTCTTATATTCCTTTAATTTTTGAAGTTATTGATGAAAAAGGTTTTGTAAGAAACGATGTAAAATTTAATTTAACATCATCAAATAATTTAATAAGTATAGATAATTTAAATAATGTAAAAGCTATAACATCAGGTAAGTCAACTTTAACTGCAGAGTTTGAGGGTATTACTAGTTCCATAGTCCTTAATATAAAAAAGAATCCTGTTTCATATATAGAACTTAAATCAAATAGTGACGAAGCTAGAACAGGAGACGTGTTCCAGTTTAGAGCAGTTGCGTATGATAAAAAGAGTGTTGTTATAGGAGATGCACCTATTAAATTTTCTTTTACAGGTAAATCTTTTGACAAAAGCAATACAGCATCTGGTTTAATTGAAAAAGATGGGAGGTTTGTTGGTGATGTTGCTGGTCAATACATCATTACATCAAATGTGGGAAATATTTCTACTTCTAAAATTGTTAATGTAATTGATAGAAATATTAAAAGGAAATTTAAAAGCATTGGGATTGGAACAGTAAATGATAAACATACTTCAGATTTTTGGGTTTTTGAAGGTGTAGATGGAAGAGATTATGCTGTTTCTGGTACATGGGGAGCTGATGGAACTACTTACTTTTGGGATGTTACAGATCCTTCAAATTTGATTAAGATAGATAGTGTTCAAGTTGATGCTAGAACAGTAAATGATGTAAAGGTTTCTGAAGATGGAAAAATATGTGTTATAAGTAGGGAAGGTGCTTCTAATAGAAAAAATGGAATAATTATTATAGATGTAACTAATCCTTATGATGTTAATATAATTTCTGAATATACTCAGAATTTAACAGGTGGAGTACACAATGTGTTTATTTATGAAAATCATGTTTATGCACTTAGTAATGGTGAAAAATATTATGTTATTAATATTGATGATCCAAAAAATCCTAAAGAAATTGGAAAATTTGAATTAGGAAAACCTGGTCAATCAATTCATGATGTTTGGATAGAAGATGGAATTGCATATTCTTCAAATTGGAGAAATGGTGTTTATTTAGTGGACGTAGGTAACGGTATTGCTAATGGATCACCTTCAAATCCGGTTGCTTTTGCTAATTACAATTATGCAAGTGGTGCTCATCATGCTACTTTTCCATATAAAAGTAAGTCGACAGGAAAATTTTATACTGTCTTGGGCGATGAAATTTTTCCAAATGGTATTGATGTAAAAGGACAAAATGTAACAGCTGGTTTTTTACATTTTGTAGATTTTACTGATCTTGATAATCCTGTAGAAGTTGCAAGATATGAACTTCCTGGAGATGGATCACATAATTATTGGATAGATGGTGATGTTTTGTATGTTGCTATGTATACTGGAGGAGTTAGGGTAGTAGATTTAAGTGGTGATTTAATGGGTGATTTATATAAACAAGGAAGAGAAATAGGATACATTCTTTCTGGTAGTGAAAATGCTTATGTTCCAAACTCTACCATGAGTTGGGGTGCGCAGCTTTATAAAGGGCATGTTTTTTATTCGGATTGGAATAGTGGAATTGGATCAGCTAAATTAGAACCAATTAAACCAGATAAAACCAAAGCTTCTATTAATTAATAGTAAAATGAAAAATATTTATTTATTAATTATTTTATTATTACTTAATTCTAAAATAATTTTTTCACAAGATTATTATGTTTATGTAGCTGCTGAATCAGAAGATGAAGTTTCTTTAATTAAATTTGATGGAGTAGATGGAGTAGAATTAGAAAAAATACCAGTTGGAATATGGCCAGCAGAAAATGAAGGACCTCATGGCTTAACTGTAGATCCAAATGGTAAATTTTGGTATTTAACTCTTGCTCATGGTAATCCTTATGGTACACTTTTTAAGTTTTCTACTACAACAAATAAGGTTGTTGGAAAAACTTTACTAGGACTATTTCCTGCGTCGATGCAGATTTCAGAAACTACAGGATTACTTTATTGTGTAAATTTTAATTTACATGGTGATATGAAACCTAGTACAGTATCTGTTGTAGATCCTGAAACTATGATTGAGATAAAACAAATACAAACTGGTTCTATGCCCCATGGTTCAAGAATATCATCTGATGGTCTCTATCATTATTCTGTAGCAATGATGTCTGATGAATTATTTGAGATTGATGCAGTTTCATTAAAAGTAAATAGAGTGCTAAAATTAAATGATAACATAAACTTAATGAATGATAAGATGGATCATTCAAGCATGAATCACACAATGACACATACTAAAGTAAAACCAACATGGGTTATTCCGCACCCTTCAAATAATAAACTATATATTGCGGCTAATGGATCAAATGAAATTATTGAAGTTGATGTAGATTCATGGAAAATAACAGACAAATTTAAGACTGGAAAGGGTCCTTATAATATAGAAATTTCTCCTAATGGAAAATTATTAGTTGTCACATATAAAAATGATGGATCCACTGCTATTTGGGATATTGCATTAAAAAAAGAATTGAAAGTTATTAAAAATAAGAGAAATGTTTCTCATGGTGTTGCTATTTCATCTGATAGTAAATATGCATTTATTTCAGTTGAAGGAGTAGGGGGTGAACCAGGTACAGTAGATATAATTAATCTTGAAACTTTAAATTTAATATCATCTGTAAATACTGGAAAACAAGCTGGAGGTATAGCTTTTTGGAAAATATCTCATTAAATTGTCGTTTTATTTAAATTAACTGTTTATGAAATATTATATAGTAATATTATTGTCATTTCTATATTGTTGTAAACCTAAAAATTCAAACGATGTAGATAATAAAATTAATGATTTATTATCCCAAATGACATTACAAGAAAAAGTAGGTCAAATGACTCAAATTAATTTGACTGTAATAGCTAAAGGTCCAAATAAATGGACTTCATCTTTTCCATTAATGATTGATAATAAAAGGGCTAGAAAGGCTATTGTAGATTATAAAATTGGATCTGTTTTAAATACTATTAATAATACAGCTCAAAAACCTAAGACATGGTTTAATACAATAACAGATATTCAGAAATATGCTATTGATAGTTCTAGATTAAGTATTCCTATTATATATGGGATAGATGCTATTCATGGAACTACATACACAGACGGTGCCACTATGTTTCCTCAACAAATAACTACTGCAGCAAGTTGGAATCCAGAAAATGCCTATAATATGGCTCTTGTATGTGCTTATGAAACAAGAACTTCTGGTATACCTTGGAATTTTTCTCCTGTTTTAGATTTAGGTATTGATCCTCGATTTCCTAGGCAATTTGAGACTTTTGGGGAAGATCCATTAATTGTAAAGAGATTTGGAGAAGCTATGATTAAAGGATATCAAGGAAAAGACAATGATGTTAGTAATAAATATAATGTTGCAGCTTGTATAAAGCATTTTTTGGGGTATCATGCTACTATCTCAGGTAAAGATAGGACCCCAGCATATATACCAGAAAATGTATTAAGAGAATACCATTTACCTTCATTTAAAAGTGCTATTGATGCTGGTGCTAAAACAATTATGATTAATTCTGGATTAATTAATGGTATACCTGTTCACGCAGATTATAATATACTAACAAATCTTTTAAGAAAAGAACTTGGTTTTGAGGGTGTAATTCTTACTGATTGGGAAGATATTAATAAATTATACGATAGAGATAAAGTAGCTAAAAGTAAAAAAGAAGCCACAAAAATGGCTATAAATTCAGGAATTGATATGTCTATGGTTCCATATGATTATGAAGAATTTTGTAATAATTTAATAGAATTAGTAGAAGAAGGGGAGGTAAAAATGAGTAGGATTGATGATGCAGTTAGTAAAATATTAAAATTAAAAATCGAATTAGGTTTATTTGAAACTCCTGTGACTGATTATAGAGAATATGATGATTTTGGTTCAGAAAAACATAATCAATTGGCATATAAAGCTGCTTCAGAGGCAATAACATTATTAAAAAATGAAGAAAATACTTTACCTATTAAAGGAAAGCCTAGAATATTAATAACAGGACCTAATGGAAATAGTATGAGAACACTTAATGGGGCATGGTCATATTCTTGGCAAGGTGAATTAACAGATCGTTTTGCTAGTGGTTATAACACTATTTATGAAGCTTTTGTTAATACTTATGGAAATAATAATGTTAAATATGTTCCTGGAGTTTCGTATAAAGATGGTGGAATTTATTATGAAATGGTTGAAAATAGCATATCTAAAGCTGTTTTTGAAGCTAAAAGGTCTGATTATATTATTCTTTGTCTTGGTGAAACTAGCTATACAGAAAAACCTGGTGATTTAAACGACTTAAAATTACATGATTTACAAGTTAAATTAGCTAATGAATTATCAAAAACAGACAAACCAATTATCTTAATTTTAAATCAAGGTAGACCACGATTAATTACTGATATTCAAGGACTTATGAAAAGTATTATTAATATTTATTTACCTGGAAATCTTGGTGGTAACGCATTAGTTGATATAGTTTCTGGTTTAGTAAATCCTTCTGGTAAATTGCCATATACTTATCCAGCTTTTCCTAATTCATTAATTCCTTATTATTATAAACCATCTGAGGTTCAAAATAATTCTCAAGGTGCATATAATTATGTAGGAAAAGTTAATAATCTTTATAATTTCGGTTACGGTTTAAGTTATTCAGACTTTTCATATTCTAACTTTAATATTGATAAAACTGAGTATTCTAGGTCAGAATCAATAAAAGTTACTATAGATGTTACTAATAATAGTGATATCGATGGAAAAGAAACCATACAACTTTATACTTCTGACTTATATGCATCTTTAACACCAGATAATAAAAGATTAAGAGATTTTAAAAAAATTAAAATTAATGCTGGTATTACAAAAACTGTTGAGTTTATTTTACCAGTTACTGAATTATCGTTTATAAATGCATCTAGTAAGAATGTTGTTGAGTCTGGTGTATTTAATATTAAAGTAGAAGACTTTAATAAAGACATTATCATTAAATGATATTTGTTATATAATTTATATTATGTTAAATAAGAAATCACTATGGTATATATATTATTAATACACATTACTTTATTAAACTTAGGTAATGTAGAAAAAGAAGAAATTAATAAGGTTTTAGATAATCTTCATAAGTATGCATCAGAAGCTAATGGAGAAAAATATTTTCAATTATTCAATGATCAGGCAGTTTTTCATGGAACTGATTTAAATGAAAGATGGTCAATTGATGAATTTAAAAAATATGCCCAAAATAGATTTAATACTGGTACTGGTTGGACTTATAAAAGTTTAGAAAGAAACATTTTTATAAATTCTAGTAATACCACTGCATGGTTTGATGAAATATTAATTAATGAAAAGTATGGAAAATTTAGAGGAACTGGTGTGTTATCTAAAGTAGATGGTATGTGGAAGATTGATCAGTATAATTTATTACTTCCTATACCAAACGATCTTCTGCTTAAGTACACAAAAGAAGTTAAAGAATATTTAAAGAATAATTAGATTAAATGAAAAATCTATTTATTAAAATATTAAGATGGGGACTGCGTTTACATTCACTATTTCATATAATTGAATTCTCTTCAGCAATCATGGAATCAGCTTATTTAACTGCTTTGATAGCTTTTACAGCAGCATTAATAGAAATTTTAGCTAGTATATATTTACCTAAAGAGCATATTCATTTTAAAGGTGTTATTTCAGATGTTCATGAAAAATGTGATAATGAAGTCTCTCCTAAATAAAATTTATTCTTCACAACCGTATTGATCCGTCCAAGTTCCATCATTCATATCACAGATTATTTTTTCTAATTTTTCTGCATTAGCATAATCCTTTATTATTTTATATAATTCCATTATATAGTAATAGTAATTAATATCTTTTGGATCATGATTTACACCTTTTTTCCAAAACTTTCCTTCAGTTACACTATTTAAAAAATCAATAGCTAGTTTATATTCTTCAGAAAATTTAAATGCAGTATATAATATTTGAATTTCAGATTCATCAAGAATTTTAGAATCATTAATAATAATATTAGCTAAATTTATTCCTCTACTTATCCTACTTTTAATATCATTAGTTAATTGATTTTGTTTTTTAGTAAATTCTTTAATTCCTAATACATCATATGCTAAAAAATTTTTCATTTTAATATAAGGTTCTGCGCTTGCATTAAAACATAAAA
>Ga0105349_10001320_pt1 | contig 10399 bp, 5 predicted proteins | sample EN1Hudseemescosm_FD_83661 | JGI IMG/M metagenome (GOLD analysis project Ga0105349, IMG submission 83661) | Methane-oxidizing microbial communities from mesocosms in the Hudson Canyon - EN1B Hudson Canyon | ecosystem: Environmental > Aquatic > Marine > Cold seeps | place: Hudson Canyon...
ATTGGAGCTAACGCCATGCAAACACTAGAACTAAAAGACGACATAGCCACTAGACTTAATCAAGTAGCAGAGCAGGCTCACTTATCAACCAATGACCTTATAGAGCAATTTCTAAATCAATATGCACCTGAAGAAAAGCCCCCTAAAACACTCAATGACTTTTTTGGCGCGCTGAAAGACTCACCTACTTTTAAAGGTGACCCTGTAGAAATACAAAGGAAAATGCGTGACGAATGGGATTAGGTATTTATTAGACCGCTTCAGTATCAAGATCCCGAGCAAAAGGTGGATAAAATATCAGAGGGTTATAATTGGACAATGGACAGACGTATTTATGTTAAAACTGAAACTGATATGGAATATGCACTCAAAATGATTGATCAATCATATGAAAATGTATTGTAGTTATGGAGCTATAAAGAATGGGAAATTTTAAGGATGAATGATTCATGTAATTTTGATTTTTTAAGTCATCATGATGAGTTGTTAGTTCGTCTAGCACAAACTGCTGAGGTTTGTTTTGGCTCAGACCCTAACACCACACTAATAAAAATGCGGCAACTAGGGGAGGAACTAGCGAAAACAATTGCTTCCCGGGTAGGTCTAGAGAGTGGTGAAAACATTAAGCAAATCGATCTTCTCCGTGATCTTGATTACACACTCAGACTGGACACACAAGTTAAGGATGCTTTTCATATCCTACGGAAGCTGGGTAATGCTGCTGCACATGATGTCACTAGCTCCACACACCGTGATGCTCTAAAGTCCTTACAGGTAGGCCATGCATTGAGTCTTTGGTTTCATTCCACTTTTGGTGGCGATAAAGCAAAGAGTGTAAAGCATAAGTCATTTATCAAACCGGTCGACCCATCCGAAAAAGTCCGCCAACTGGAAGAAGCTTTATTAGAGCTGCAAAAACAGAATAAAGTGGATAAAGACCGTCTGGCTAATATTGAAGAGCTAAAACGGTTACAAGAAGAGAAAACAGCTGCAGAAAAAATGCGTGCAAAGCAAATGGCCAGTGAAAGCCAAATATGGGAAGAACTTGCTACTGAACATGAATCTCAATTAGCTGAATATCGCTCAAAAATGGACGCAGCTAACGTTTTATATTACAAGACCTTCACTAATTTAGAAAAACAGCAACAAGCCACTCAAATTCGCCATGTAGAAAAATCAACATTACAACTCAACGAAGCTGAAACTCGTGTTTTAATCGATGCGCAGCTGATTGAAGCGGGTTGGTCGGCAGATACTGAGAACTTACGTTACTCAAAGGGGACTCGTCCAGTACCAAATGAAAACCGTGCCATTGCAGAATGGCCAACGGACTCTGGTCCAGCTGACTACATGCTTTTTATGGGGCTAACACCGGTAGCAGCGGTAGAAGCTAAGAAAAGCTCAAAGAATGTATATAGCGCCATAGATCAAGCCAAACGCTACGCCAAAGGTCTACAAGAGCAGAATGCATTTACCATTGAAACCACATACGGTGACTTCAAAGCACCGCTGACTTTTGCCAGCAATGGCCGTCCGTATTTAAAACAACTTGAGCAACAAAGTGGAATCTGGTTTTTAGATGTACGAGACAACAGTAACCGCCGTAGAGCCTTAAAAGGTTGGTACACACCTCAAGAAATTAAAACCTATCTTCGCCAAACTCCCCAGCAAGCGGAAGCTGAGTTAGATGATATGAGCTTTGATTACAATCTAATACTGCGTGATTATCAAATTGATGCCATTAAATCGGTAGAAAGTAGTATCAAGCAAGGCAAACAAACTGCCCTGTTAGCTATGGCCACAGGCACCGGTAAAACCAAAACCGCCATAGCCATGGTTTATCGGTTACTTAAATCCGAACGTTTTCGTCGTATCCTATTTTTAGTTGACCGTTCAGCATTGGGAATACAGGCTACGGATGATTTTGGTGAAGTGCGTCTGGAAAACCTCAACACCTTTGCCGACACCTTTGAAGTTATGGGCATGGAACAGAATAAGTCAGTCAAACCTAGGCCAGAAGACGGTACCAAAGTGCATGTTGCCACGGTACAAGGTTTAGTTAAACGCATACTTTACCCAAGTGATAACGACAATAAACCTGGTGTAGGTCAATACGATTGTATTGTGGTGGATGAATGTCACCGAGGCTATTTACTTGATCGTGAACTAAGCGACACCGAAATTTTATTTCGCGACCAAAAAGACTATCAATCTAAATACCGCAGTGTGATTGAATATTTTGATGCCTTCAAAATTGGCTTAACGGCCACACCGGCATTACATACCACCGATATTTTTGGCCCTCCCGTCTTTACCTATAGTTATACCGAAGCGGTACTCGATGGTTATTTAAACGATCACTTGCCACCGATTCGCATCCATACCAAACTGGCAGAGCAAGGCATCAACTATTCGGTTAACGAAGAAGTAAAGACCTATGATGCTGAGACAAACAGTATCGAAACGTACAATACACCAGATGAACTTAATTTCGATATATCTGACTTTAATAGAAAAGTTATTGCCCCCAAGTTCACAGAACAAGTGACTAAATGGCTAATTGAAAGTGATTCGATTAACCCTTACTCCGAAGCAAAAACCCTGGTGTTTTGTGTGACAGATAAACATGCTGATGAAGTAGTTGAAGCCTTTAAAGCAGCTATTGAATACTACCACGGTGAAGTAGATGACGATACTGTGCAAAAAATAACCGGTGCCAGCGATAAACCATTAGCAAAAATTCGTAGCTATAAAAATGATCGCTTACCTAATATTGCTGTTACTGTCGATTTGCTCACTACAGGTATTGATGTACCCAAAATTTGTAACCTTGTATTTTTGCGCAGAGTGAATAGCCGAATTTTATTTGAACAAATGCTGGGTCGAGCTACGCGATTGTGTCCAGAAATTGGCAAAGGTCCTTTTCGTATTTACGATGCCGTCGATATTTATAAGCAGTTAGAAAAAGTCAGCACCATGAAGCCTGTGGTGACTAATGTAGATATTAACTTTACTGACCTTGCAACAGAAATGACGCAAACCAGTGCGCCAGATTTGCAAGACCTTGCTAAGCAGCAATTTATTGCCAAACTTCAGGTTAAAAAGAACTTTTTGACTGATGACCAAGCCGAAAAATTTGAAATCATAGTAGGTAAGTCACCGACTGAATTTGCCAAAGAGCTTAAAACCATGCCGCTAGAAAAAGTGGCCGAATGGTTTACCAATAACCCTAATTTAGGTGAAATATTAGATCAAAAAATCACTGGTAATGGTGGCTTTAAACCATCGGTAGTCATCCACGAAGGCGAAGATGAAGTCACACATACCACGACAGGCTATGGCGAAGGGCAAAAACCTGAAGACTATCTCAATGCCTTTAAAGACTTTGTTAATGCCAATAGTAACCGCTTGATAGCCATTCAAACTGTCATCAATAAACCCTGGGCTTTGAGCCGACAAAGCTTGAAAGAGCTAGCCGTTGAACTCGATCTTAACCACTTTCGTGAAAAAGACCTGCAAAGTGCTTGGAAAGAAACCAAACAAGAAGAAATTGCTGCACGCATTATTGGTTTTATTCGCCAAGCAGCATTGGGAGAGGCACTCATTCCATGGGAACAAAGGGTGGATAACGGACTCGATAAAATTCTCAACAGCCAAGCATGGAAAACCCCACAACGTGACTGGCTAAAGCTGATTGCAGCACAAATGAAAGCCACGACCATAGTTGATGCCCCCGCCTTAAACCAAGGTATCTTCTTGCATCAAGGCGGCATAAAACGCGCTAATAAACTGTTTGAAAAACCCGTCACCGAAGTGCTGGAACAATTCAACCAAGCACTGTGGCAATAAATAATTACACTCTATCCCGCTGAGGCAGGAATTAATTGGAAACATACACACTATGAGCACACAAGATCTCGTCGCTAAACTCTGGAACCTCTGTAATCTGTTAAGAGACGATGGCGTTACCTACAACGAATACATCAACGAACTCACCTTCCTCGTCTTTTTAAAAATGGCGAAAGAAACCAGCGCCGAAGATGGCCGTACAGAACAAGAAAAAACACGCGAATTAAAAAAATATGAAACGCGTAAATCAGCTAACATCCCTGAAGGTTGCCGATGGGATGATCTTGAAGCCATCAATTCAGCCTCACGCCTTGAAGCCTACAAAAAAATGCTGGTTGATTTAGGTTCTCAAGGCTCATTAATTACCCAAGCGATTTTCAACAATGCCAGCACTGTTATTCGTAAACCCACCACCCTTGATAAATTAGTCACCGAAATTGACAAGCTCGACTGGTATGAAGCCAAAGAAGAAGGCTTGGGCGATATGTATGAAGGCCTGCTTGAAATAAACGCCACCGAGAAAAAATCAGGCGCCGGCCAATACTTCACTCCACGGGTATTAATTAATGCCATGGTCGATCTTATGAAGCCGACTTTAGATGATGTCATTGTTGACCCAACAGCGGGGACAGGCGGCTTTTTAATCAGCGCCCATCATTATATTAATGCTCACCATAATGTGCGTGCATTAGATGAAAACGCCTACAAAAAATACCAGCATCGTACCTTTTACGGTATGGAGTTAGTGCCAGACACCCGTCGCCTAGCCATGATGAACCTCATGCTGCACGATTTAGCGATTGATGATAATAATCCCGGCATTATTTATGGCGACACCCTAAGTAACGAAGGCAAAGCATTACCACCTGCAACCTTAATACTCGCCAATCCACCCTTTGGCACCAAGCAAGGCGGTGGTATTCCCACCCGTGATGATCTAGTGCATTACACCAGTAACAAGCAACTGGCCTTTTTGCATTTGATGTACCACGTCATGCTTAAACCTGGTGGCCGTGCAGCGATTGTCTTGCCTGATAATGTCTTGTTTGAAGGCAGTACCGGCAAAGTTATCCGTCAAGACTTGATGGAGAAATGTAACCTGCACACCATCTTGCGCCTACCCACCGGTATTTTTTATGCCGCTGGCGTAAAAACCAATGTCCTGTTTTTTAATAAACCTACTGACAGAAACAAGGACAAAGGCAATACCAAAAACGTATGGGTGTATGACCTACGCGCCAATATGCCGCAATATGGTAAACGTACCGTATTTACCAAAAAAGACATGGATGAATTTTATGAAGCGGTAGGGCATGACTTAACCCGAGTTGATGAACAAGCACGCCTAGCCTTTATTCAAAAGCACATTGATGGTAGTGAGGTGGGCAATGTCGATACCTGCCGTTTACGCTGCTTTAGCCGTGATGAAATACGTGCAAAAGACGACTCACTGGATTTGTCGTGGATTCGTGATGACAGCGTGGAAGACAGCACCAATCTGCCAGAACCTGATGTATTAATTAACCAAGCCATGGAAGAAATCGCGGGTGCTATGATGGAGCTTCAAGCGATTATGGTGGAGCTAGGTGCTGCGGAAGAAGGCAGTGAAGAGGCTCAAGTATGACAGAGCTGCCAGAAGGTTGGGAATCTGTAGCAACGGTTGATTGTTTTGATCAAGTATCAACTAATGACAAAAAAGTTAAAACTAAAGAATGTCTTGAACGTGGTTTGTACCCCGTTATAGACCAAGGACAAAATAATATTGCAGGTTACCTTAACGACTTAGACAAAGTGATTCATGTCGAAGAGCCACTGATAATTTTTGGCGACCATACACGAGCGATAAAGTGGGTTCCTCATGACTTTATTCCTGGAGCAGACGGAACTAAAGTTCTAAAACCAAAAGCGTTTGTCGATAACAGGTTTTCATACTTCCAATTAAAGTCACTTGATATACCTGATAGAGGCTACTCTCGTCATTTTCAGTTTTTAAAGGTCTTGCCTTTTTCTATTCCCCCCTTAAACGAACAAATCCGGATCGCCAATAAACTCGATAGCCTGCTTGCCAAAGTCGATGCTGCTCAAGCACGTTTGGAAAAAATCCCAACTCTACTCAAACGCTTCCGCCAATCCATCCTCGCTGCCGCCACATCGGGTGAGTTGACGAAGGAATGGAGGGATAAAAACCAAACAGAATCTATTTCTGTACTTGTAGAAAAGTCTTTTATTAAAAAAGGTAAATTGAAAGTTCGGTCAAAAAATGGCTGGGATGCAAACTTACTATTCCAGGATTTACCTAATAATTGGGCATGGATTCCAAACTTCAAACTAGCTCAAGATAAATCTACAGCAATATGTGCTGGACCTTTCGGAACAATATTTAAAGCAAAAGATTTTCGAGATAAAGGTGTTCCGATCATTTTTTTGAGGCATGTTAAAGAAAGTGGTTTTAATCAGAAAAAACCTAACTATATGGATCAAGATGTTTGGGAAGAGTATCACCAAGAATATTCAGTTTATGGTGGAGAGCTATTAGTTACCAAACTGGGTGATCCTCCCGGTGAAGCATGTATATTCCCTTCGGATTTTGGTACAGCAATGGTTACGCCAGATGTTTTGAAAATGAATGTCGATACAGCACTAGTTTCAACTGAGTATTTAAAATATTTTTTTAATTCACCCAATTGTAAAAACATGGTTCGCGATTTAGCTTTCGGCGCAACTCGGTTGCGAATTGATATTCCAATGTTCAAAAATTTTCCTATTCCACTTGCACCGATTAATGAACAAAAAGAAATCGTCCGCCGCGTCGAATCGTTATTTGCCCTCGCAGATAGCGTTGAAAAACAATATACGGAAGCAAAAAAATACACCGACCATTTAACTCAATCCTTATTAGCCAAAGCCTTTCGTGGTGAGTTGGTACCGCAAGACCCAAACGATGAACCGGCCTCTGAGTTATTAAAGCGTATTCAGGCTGAACGTGAGCAACTGGCTCTGAATAAGCCCAAACGTAAAATTAAAACTACTACTAATAATAAAACTAAAAAGAAAGTAATTATGAAATTAAACGATGCCCCTGAAAGTTACTTAGCTGAACTACTCACGCAATTAGGTGGCGAAGCTGATGCAAAAATATTGTGGGATAAAACCGATCTTGCCATTGATGACTTTTACGCTAAGCTTAAACAGGAAATGCAAACAGGCGTTATTGTTGATGATAAAGCATCATCAGATCCAGCCCAGCGTAAATTGAAAATAGCTGAGTCGGATAGCGTTTAGAAAAAGGATATCGATAGTATGCGAATACAACGTCTTTATGTAAAAAGTTATGGCAATCTGCATGATTTTGAATTCATGCCTGATCAACAGTCGCAAACCAGTGTGGTGTTGGGACGTAATGGAGCAGGTAAATCGAACCTGATTGAAGTGCTAGTGGAGATCTTTCGTGATCTTGAAGCGGGTGATGCTTCAGGCTTCTATTATGAAGTTGCTTACCAGATTCGAGGTTATGTGGTGAAGATTACCAATAATCCTGACGGTCGGCCCAAGCAACAGTTTATCGTTGATGAGGAAAAAATGTCAGCGAAAACTTTCAATAAATTAGTCGATGAATACCTCCCTAAACATGTATTTGCTTATTACTCTGGCTGGAACCGTCGTTTAGAAAAGCTGTTTGATAAACCAACTAAAGCTCTCTATCAAAAATGGAAAAAAGGTGGCAGCAGTGACAATATTCCATTACGTCGTATGTTTTACTGTCGAAAAGATTACAGTCAATTAGTATTACTAGCGTTCTTTTTGATGGACGAAAACCCGAAGATCAAAGCCTTTCTTTTAGACTTTTTAAAGATTAAGGATTTTGAGTCAGCATTATTTGTGATGCACAAACCTTTTTGGCGAGGAAGTGGTAAGCCAACTGAAAATGATATTAAATATGGTGATAAAATTTTCTGGTATGCCAAAGGTGCATTTCAAACCTTTACAGACCGACTTTGGCGGCATGCTATTGCACCGATAAGAAATGCGGAAACGGTAACCAAGGATTTTCGGGATCGCACGGAAGATCAAGAGCGTCTGTATCTTTACATTAAAGATAAGTCGACTTTAGGTGAGCTAATGTACCCCGGTGAAGATGAAACCCATTTTTTTGCCCATTTAGAAGGTTTACACCTTTGCGATTTAGTCGATGAAGTACGTGTTACTGTTGATCATAGTAAGGCTGGATTGATTCGGTTTGACCAATTGTCTGAAGGTGAGCAGCAATTGCTAACCGTACTTGGTTTGCTGCATTTCACCAAAGGTGAAGAAAGTTTATTTTTACTTGATGAGCCAGATACCCACTTAAACCCTTCTTGGACTTACGAATATTTGAATTTACTACAACACCAAGTGGTCGATGATTCATCTCAACTTCTGATTGCAACCCATAACCCTTTAATGATTGGTGGGTTAAAACGTGAGCAAGTGCGTTTACTCAGTCGACAAGACAATGATGGTAAACAGACTATTAGTGCTAACATGCCGGATGAAGACCCTATAGGCATGGGAGTGGATGGCCTGCTGCAATCTGAGATCTTTGGGTTAAATTCTGTTTTATCACCAAGTGTTGTGGAGCGTTTAACACAGCGCTATAAATTATTGGGCATTCGCAATAAAACCGATCAGATGGCTAAGGATTTAGAACGTTTAACAAATGAGCTTGATGAGCTTGGTATTGCTCATAGTTTTCCACATCCATACTTCAATCAATTTTCACAAGCCCTGTCTCGTAATGACATTATGAGCAAACATGATTTTAGTGCCGAGGATATTGCTGATTTGGAAGTGCTAACTGATGATCTACTACAAGAGATTATTGATGGAAAAGGTGAAGGGGCTGACGCTTGAGATATATACCCTTAAAGGAAGCTGGTAAAGTTGTTTTGGATGCATGGCTTAAAAAATCTAATGTGCTTTTAGACCAATTAAAAAACGAGCCAGACTCTAAAAAACGAAGCCTAATCATTCATCGCAATAGAACGCATTGGCGTGATGCTGGGCTATTAGATTATTTAAAAACACTGTCTGATGGAAAGTGCTGGTATACCGAGGCCAAGTTTACTGCTGAATATCCACAATTAGAACATTTTCGCCCCAAAAGCCATGCTCGCAATGAAAACTGGGTAAAGTGCCATGAAGGTTACTGGTGGTTAGCGTTTGATCTTGAAAATTATCGCTTATCTAAACCCATGCCAAATGCTAAGAAAGGGACTTATTTTCCCTTGCGTGAGAGAGTAATGGCAGTTTGTACGCCAGGAGTTGCCGTTACCCGAGAAAGCCCCATGTTTCTCGATCCTACAAATGAAGGTGATGCTGAACTGATTAGCTTTAATTCGCATGGCCAGCCAGAACCTTGCTCTGAGCCGCCTGTTGATTTAGATGATTGGGATAGACAACGCATTGAGTTTTCAATTAAGCGATACGGACTAGATGACGCAGAGTTATGTGATCAACGTAAAGCATTGTGGGTCTCTATTGATTCTAAGCTAAATGAATGCGCTACAAATATGATCAAAGCCAAGCGTGAGAGATGTGTTGAAAGCGCTGGTAAAGTAAAGCAGCAAAAAGCAGAGCTGAAAAGTTACCTACAGCCTAATCAAGAGTTCACTAGCTTAATAATGGCTTGCTTTCAGTCAAATAAGGTTGGTCGCTCGTTGTATCCGCACCTCGTTGCGGCATAAAAAGCTATAAATACAAATTGTGAAAAGAGTATAAAAGGACTGCAGTGTTAAAACCAAAAATTGAAATCAACAAACTTGCCGATGTGGAATATCACGGGTCGAATGGTATTACTCAACATTGTTTAGATGCAATTGCTAGACTGATTCATTTCGGTGACCGCATTGAACAAGTATGGTTGATATCTGCTCCTGCTGATCAATGGAATTGCAGAACCCATGCATTTATTTTAACGATTAATAATGGTCAATTAGTTGTTATTGGCTCAGGTTTTTCTTCTGGTTATGGTGGGGGCGGGTGTAAAGGTTTATCTAAAGCATTGCAGCTATTAAGTCGTCACAAGGCTGAAATTAAAGAGGTCGAGATAAAGTCTGAGGTGATGAATCGTCTTGAACGTAGATGTTTATTGCAAAGTGATATCGAATCTATTGAATCTTCAAATTACGTTAGGCCAAATAGGTATTACGATTATATTTTTTTTGATACAAAGTTATCTGAAGAAGTATATGGTGATAGAGAGCTTAATTTGTTATTTCCTCCAGTTATACCTCTTGCCATTATTGATACGAGAATTTTGGATCTAGTATTAAGCTTTGAAGAACAACCTGACCTATCATTACTTAGTGGCTACAGACGCCTTGAAGGCCTTGTAAGGGAAAAACATGAGGATCTGAAAGGCCTGAGTGCGGCAAAGTTATTTTCAAAGGCCTATCAGGGAGAAAATGCAATTCTAGAATGGCCTGATATAGATAAGTCTGAAATCGAAGGTAGGGCATCTCTATTTATTGGGGTTTTCAAAACTTATCGAAATAAACGTTCTCACCATGAG
>Ga0105349_10001331_pt1 | contig 10360 bp, 10 predicted proteins | sample EN1Hudseemescosm_FD_83661 | JGI IMG/M metagenome (GOLD analysis project Ga0105349, IMG submission 83661) | Methane-oxidizing microbial communities from mesocosms in the Hudson Canyon - EN1B Hudson Canyon | ecosystem: Environmental > Aquatic > Marine > Cold seeps | place: Hudson Canyon...
GTCGTTGGTGATTCGAAAATCAAGGTATCAGACAAGATGCCCGCCAATAGAACACAAGCCGTAGTAGCGCTTGGTACTTTACCCATTTTTTCGAACCGATCCGCTAGGATAGTTGCCGCGCTGCCCCAAGGACGAATATCAACCGACATAGCGGTATTAAACGTGATTGGCTGATCTTGAATCGCGTGGTGATCGATAATGGCAACAATATCTTTGTTATCCACATCTTTGTGTAGCTGTGTTTTTTGGTTGAAATCAACGATACCAACCTTCTGACCTTCTACTTTAGAGATCATTTTAGGCAGTTCAACACCGCAGTAATCAACAACAAATGCGGTTTCTTTGTTCAATTCACCAGCACGACGTGGCTCACCACCAAATAACTCAGCTGCACCAATGGCTGAGCCAATGGTATCGCTGTCTGGGCTAAGGTGACCTAACCATACTAGGTTGTCTGTTTCGTTGTTTTCTGGTGTTTCTAAATCAAAAAAAGCCATTCGATTACCTGTTCTATCTAATGTAAATTTGTAGACCTAACTGTCTATCTTTATGTCGAGCTTAAAAATTGGCGCAATTATAACCAGAAATTCACTTTCTGGTCACAAAATTTCATCTTATTTATGCTTGCCCCAAGGGTCAGAGCTGCCACTTGATGGCTTCTTGTCTGCGCTCCCTTGGTTAGAACCTTTCTTATCCTCACTCTTATCAAACGAGCTAGAGTAAGAGTTTCCGCCAAAAGGCTTGGAAGTCTTCTGCTCTCCATCTTGCGAGGAGCTGTTAGAAGATCCACCACCATACGGACTATTTGAAGAGCTATTTGACTGCCCACGAGGTGCTGGTTTCTTCGTTCTATAAGGGGTCGTCTTACTACGATCCTTTTCTCCACCGAACTTCTTACCGTTGCGATAACCAGTACCATTGCCAAATTCAGCGGCTTTCTTGGCACGCTTTTCACGCAACTGCTCTGCATCCTCTAAGCTTAACTCGTTTGGCTCGCCACACTCTTGATCTAGCGGTATGGTTCGGTCTCTTGGCGGTAATTCAAACTCTTTCGCCGAGGCACGTGGCAAGCTCTTATATTCGTATAAGTAAAAGCTTTCTACCTTTTCACGGGCCCAATCGGTTTTCTTCAAAAACTTCTCGCTCGATTCAATGCTTGGCTTGGTCTTAAAGCAATTAATATTCAGGTAAGCATATAAGATCTCAAAGCCATAATGGTCAGAGAGTATTGTGATCAGCTTGCCTAAGCCTATGCCGTGCAGCGGGTTGTTTTGGTAATTTGATTTATCGTTCATTTCTTTTCAACTATTGGTTAACGATTAGTTTTAGCTGTTTCGTTTTAACTGTTTTCAACTGACTCTCTAGCGTTTCACTCGCTAATCTCTCTATCTATATTATAACTCAGAGAGGACAATATAACGTCTGTACGACCTAGAAAAGCATCGGATATTTGCGTCGAATCAACTTTATCTCGTTTAATACTTCTTCACTCAATTTCACATTGATAGCATCGATATTACTGCGCAACTGCTGCATTGTTGTAGCACCAATTAAGGTCGAACTAACAAATTTTTGCTGGTTCACAAAGGCGATGGCCATTTGGCACGGGTCAAGATCATAACGCTGAGCCAGAGCCATATATTCTACGGTTGCCGCATCAGTTTCTGCACCACCCCGATGCTCTACTCGCGTTTCGATGGTTAAGCGTGCGCCTTCAGGTTTTGCGCCATTTAGGTACTTTCCGCTTAGAATACCGCGAGTTAGTGGCGACCACGCCAATAAGCCACAATCTTCGCTTAAAGCGATTTCACTCAAGTCAGGCTCGAAGTTACGGCATAACAAAGAGTATTCATTTTGAATACTGACCATACGCGGCAAGTCATGTTTTTTAGCCAACTGTAGCCATTTATTCATGCCCCATGCTGTTTCGTTCGAAAGGCCGATGTGACGAATCTTGCCAGCTTCAATCAAACCTTGAAAAACATGTAGGCACTCTAAGAAATTATCTTCTTCTGCTTGTGGATCAAACGCAGGAGCAAAATCCCAAGTTTTACCAAAGTGATAAGAACCTCTATTAGGCCAGTGCAATTGATACAAATCGATGTAGTCCGTTTGCAAGCGGCCTAAGCTGCCTTCAACTGCGGCTAGAATATTAGCCTTATCGATATGATTCTTGCCTTCGCGCACCCAAGGTAAGCCTGGGCCAGCGATTTTAGAGGCTAAAATCACCTTGTCGCGAGTGCCTCGTTCTTTAAACCAATTACCAATAATGGCTTCGGTTGTGCCGAACGTTGCAGGACTGGGTGGAATAGCGTACATCTCGGCGGTATCGAAGAAGTTTATGCCTTGCTCTAGCGCATAATCCATCTGTTCAAAGCCTTGCGCTTGGGTATTTTGCAAACCCCAAGTCATGGTGCCTAAGCCGATTAAGCTGATGTCTAGGTCGGTACGACCCAATTTACGATATTCCATCTCTGCTTCCTTCTAACTTATAAACTGCGTCTTAAACTTAAGAATTAAACTTTCTTGAAGATGATTGAAACAGGCACGCCTAAATCAATGAACTTCTGTCTTACGCGAAATAAAACAACACCAAAAGTCATAGTCGGTAGACCTGCAAACGCTGGATAAGCGGCTGCTAAATCTTCTGCTTCAACAAAGCGCTCAAGTACAACACCTTGCTGGCCGCCATTCTTCATAGACTCTTGATGAAATGCGATCATTTCGCTCGCGGTCTTATTCACTAGTGCATCATAGCCAACTAGAGTATCTACAACGCCTTGTGGTGGCTGTTTCTTGCCTGCTTCCCACTTGCGTAGCGTGCGCTCATCAACATCGATAACCTTAACTAAAGTTGAAATGGTAAGGCCAAGGGATTCGCGTAGGGTTTTAAATTCTGCTGAATGCATGAGGGATATGCTCTTAAATATGCTAATAGAAAGTACTGATTGGGACTAAGGACAGCCCTATATCAGGGCCGTTGTCCGCTTTGGCCGCATTCTAACATATTGAGCAAAGAAGGGTTGATTACTCTGCCTGACTATAGGTATGTCAAATACCAAGATTTAAATCTTAGAGCCATAGCAAGCAGTACATGCTTACGAATGAAATTGCAGTACATTCATCTGAAAATATTATGAAAACCCCTATTACCTGTTATTTTATGCTTCGATTAATTTCAGTAATTAATCCATTCAACCAGCATAAAATGGACGCTCTAATCTTAATTAAAAGTTATGAGCAAACAAGGAAGGTTTATGAATATTTTTAAACAAATACTGATACTACTGCCGACAGTAGCAACGCTATCAGGTTGCCAATTAACGGTAACAAACGAAGGTGGTGGTATTGTCACCTCTGAATCAGGGACTATCAATTGCGGTACTGTATGTACCGTAAGTCATGATGACGTTGATGTAACAGAGGTACTGATAGCAACTCCTGATACTGGCTATATTTTTACAGGTTGGTCCGGTGGCTTTTGTAGCGGAACTGATCAGTGCAGTGTCACTGTTGGCCCTGAGACTGACGACATAACAGTAACAGCAACTTTCTTAGTCGATACAGGTGAAATCCCAGTGGCTTATGCCGGTGATGACCAAGCGGTATTAGAAGATGAAATCGTGCAGCTAGATTGCACAGGAAGCATGGACCCTGAAGGTAAAGCAATTACTTATCAGTGGACTCAAACCAGTGGCAATAATGTTGTGCTAGATGATGCGCAATCTTGCTCGCCTTCTTTTACTACAGGCTTTGGTGATCAAGCTTATATTTTTTCTTTGGTCGTTAATGATGGTTCTCAAGATTCATTAGCCGATTCGATAGCTGTTGATGCGCATCAGTTTGCAGGCAAGCGAATAAGTCACCATATTGATGGTATAAATTCAGTGCTTTTTTCTAAGTTAATAGGCTCTATTAATGTGAATGGTACTGAAGAAAAAATAGCACTAGATAATGACAATGCTTTTATTGCCTTGTCTAACCAAGGGCTTAGCATTGTAGATATTAGTGACAAGTCAATGCCCGTAGAGTTAGCGAACATTAATGATAGGCAGAGCTGGGTTGTAGATGTTGTTGCTGCTAACGGCATTGGTTATTTTCTTAAAGAAGAAAGCTCCGAAAAAAAGGATAGTGTCGTCATTATGGATGCTAAGCAGCCTAGCGCTCCAATAGCAATAATCGAGGGAATGATTACAAAAAAAGGCAAAATTTCCTTGCACAATGAAAGACTTTACTTGCAGTCAGATACTGGAAAACTTGCCATCTATGATATTTCAATTCCATCAATACCTGTACTTATCAGTAATGATACTTTCCCAATGACTGCTACTGCCATGATCGTATCAGGTGATTTCTTATACACTACACAGAAATCGCAGTTGAATATTGTCGATATTTCAAATGCTGAAAATCCAATATTAGTTTCTTCCATTGATACAAATAACGTGGCTGGCCTAGATCAACTCACGATAACTGGGGACCTATTGCTTGCTGCTAGCTATAAGCAAGCAAGTTTTATCGATATAAAAAATCCAACACAGCCTGTACTGCTAAATGATTATACTGCACCCAGTTCAATTAAAGGCATATCATTAACTTCAAATTATGCAGTAGTTGCAACTCTATATGGTGGTGTACAAATACTAGATATCAGTGATATAGGAAATATTATTAACACAGGATATCAGTCACCTGGACGCTGGGGATATAGCGTGGCGACTCAAGGGGATTTAGTCTTTATTGGTGGAGAAGGTATGAATATTTATAATATTAATGACATCATTAAAACTAATGAAACAGTTGCACAAATTAATCTTCGTACCAGCGAATTAGTAACGAGTGATAAGAATATTTATGGTGCCGGCACTCATTATGCTTATACCGCTGGCGGCGGTACTATCAATATTCTTGACATTATTAACCCCCTTGAACCACAACTAATAAGCACGATCTCACATAGTGAAAATAATTCCTTAACTGTCATCGCCGATGAAACCAATGACGGATATCTTTATGCAGCTAATGGTTCAACAGGACTAAAAATCATTAATATCAGCAACCCTTCAGTGCCCTTCGTTAGTGGAGTATTGCCTATAGAAGAAGCCCGTCGCATCGATGTATTCGGGGAAATAGCTTGTATAACATCTTCTACAGGTATTTATATTATCGATATCAGTAATAAATCGGCTCCAAGTCAGCTTGGATTTTTTCCTTTACTCGAGGGTAACAATTGGGGCTATATGGGAATAAAAATCAAAGGGGATTATGCCTATGCAATTCAACCAGAATATTATGATGCTGAGCTACTTGTCATTGATATAAGTAATACATCAACTCCTACGTTATTAACTCGCTTACCTGTTTCTTTAGCTGAACAAATTGAGATCGAGGGTGATTATGCTTATGTAACTCAGAGAAGCTATGGCTTTGGAATTATTGATATCAGTAAACCTTCTCAGCCAAAAATGATTAGCCGTCTAGATACAAGAAATAGTTATGAGAATATAAGCATTATTGATGAACAAGCATTCTTAACTCGAAGCGATGGTTTTTATATTTATGACTTGCGTAATGTCTATACCCCTGCATTGAAGGCTGCCTATAAAGTATCGAGCAGGAATACTTTTTCTAGAGTTGCTAAAATTGGAAGCTATGCGGCTATTGTTGATTATTTCCCCGGTGTTTCAATGTTCGATATCTCAGACAAGTTAATGCTAGATAACAACTACCATAAAGCAGAGGCCGAATCTAAGTTAACCTATTCGGTTAACTGGGAAAGTGATGTCGCAAAGGAAGTTAAATGCGCGGTCGTTGAAGGCAGCTGCTCTGTTATTCAAACAGATTTCCTAACGAAGACTGCTATCGTTGAATGGATTCTCCCAAGCAATGCCGGTGACTATGAAATTGGCATTGCAGCAGGCCATACTAACCAATTCCAATCGGCAGAAGACAGAGTAATGGTAACTGCACCACTTCAGTAAATTTATTCTACTAACGGTATTTAAAACGGGGCTGCCTAATGGCAGCCCTTTTTATTTCTAAATTAAAATCAACTCAACCAAGCCGCGTTATGACAATACTTGGATAAAAAATCGATAAAAATACGCACTTTCGGCGGCACGTGCTCGCGGTGTGGATAAACTGCGTATATACCAGATGCTTCCAATTCATAATCTGTCAGTAGCGGCTGCAATAACCCCTGATCAATATCGTCTTGCACGACGAATTTAGAGAGTGCTGAAATGCCCTGTCCGCTTTTTGCCAAGGCAACCACCGCGGCGACTGAATTACTTTTTAGCTGACTGTGCATCTGCACTTTCTGTTTCTGGACATTCTGTTTCTGGATATTGTGTTTCTGGCCTTTCTTTTCGAACTGCCAAGTTAACGGTGCACTAAAAAGAGAGAGGCTTATCCAGTCATGCTGTTGTAAATCTTGCGGTATTTTAGGTATGCCTTTTTGAGCTAAATATTCAGGACTGGCAAATACGATTACCGGCGTCTCGCAGATTTTCTTCGCGACTAAATTCGACTCTTGTAACCAGCCAATACGGATCGCTAAATCAACACCGTCTTCCACCATATTGATCACTCGATCTTCCAATAACAAATCGATTTTCAACAACGGATATAAGGCCCGCACTTGTTTAATAACAGGTACTAAGTGTTGCGCTCCAAAGTCAACAGGGCATGAAATTCGCAGCGTACCCGTGGGCTGATTTTGATACTCACGTAATTCACTTAAGGCGATTTGGGTGCGGTTAACAATATCGGCACTATGGCGATAAAATATTTCACCGGCTTCGGTCAGGCTCAAGCTGCGCGTTGTGCGATTGAGCAGGCGTACACCGACTTCCTTTTCGAGCTGGGCTATTTGCTTGCTCACGGCCGACTTTGCTACACCTAGCTGCCGTGCAGCTTCAGAGAAACTCTTGGTCTCGACTACCCGGGTAAATACCCCTATGCGCTTTAACTCATCCACTTTCCGTCACCTCGTTCACTTACCTGATTAGCCAGCCTTACTAGGCAATAAGTTCATCATCCCATAATTCTCTCCTATAATTGTACTCAAAAAGAGAACAAAGAAACTACTTTTAACTATCTAGTAGATTTTTAAGAAACGTTTAGTCTGGCTACATAAACTTAGACACCATCTTTACATCCAACTAAACAAGCGAACTAGATCGTTCACAGGAGCACAGCATGAGCCACCTTAATACTTTATTTCACTCTGTAGACATTGGGGAAAACCTAACTCTTAAGAATCGTATCGTTATGGCGCCGTTAACACGCTCCATGGCTGATGATGATTTGGTGCCGACTGAAGCTATGGCCGCCTACTACGGTGGCCGCGCTGATGCTGGCCTCATTATTAGTGAAGCGACGATCGTTTCTCAAGATGGGCAGGGCTATCCGAATACGCCTGGCCTGCATACTCAGGCACAGATTGATGGTTGGAAGAACGTGACTCAACGCGTGCATCAAAATGGCGGTAAAATTTTTGCTCAAATTTGGCATACCGGCCGTGTTTCTCATTCTATTTATCATGATGACGAATTGTCGATGGCACCTTCAGCGGTTCCACTAAAGGGGCACGTTCCACGTACTGAAAATTTGGAATATGAAACGCCACGAGAAATTACTCTCGACGAGATTAAACGTGTACAGGGCCAGTTTGCTACGGCCGCTAAGAACGCGCTGGAAGCAGGTTTTGATGGCATAGAAATTCATGGCGCTAACAGCTATCTTATCGATGAATTTTTACATTGGGACACCAATCGCCGTGAAGATGAATACGGTGGCACTGTAGAAAACATGTCACGCTTTTTACTTGAAATTATCGATCAAATAAAAGCGGTTATTCCAGAAAATAAAATTGGTCTACGCCTTTCTCCTCAAGCTTATATTAACTTAGAGCATGACGACCGTGATAAACAGGTGTTTGATTATTTACTGCCGCTGCTTAATAAATATGATTTGGCCTATGTGCATACGGGGATGTTTAACGATGCGCCTTATGAATATTTACAGGGCACAGTGACTCAATATATTCGTAAGCATTATCGTGGAACAGTGATTGCCTCGGGTGGCTATACAGCCGAGTCTGCCAATAGCCTGATTGAAAATGGCGATGCTGATTTGGTCGCGATTGGTCGCCCGTTTATTGCTAATCCTGATTATGTTGAGAAGGTGAAGCAGAGCAAAGAATTGACCGAGTACAACGATAGCATGCTGGCTGAGCTTTATTAACTCAGATGGGCAAGTATTAAAAAAACTACCAATGTAAAATAAGTGGAAGACCTGGTCTCAGGTCTTTGCTTAAACCACAGGACTTTTGGTCAAAAGTGATCTCCATTAAATGCGCTGTTCCACACTCAACCAATAAGCCATCGGATTGACTTGCAGCTAGTAGTTCTTCTGATAAATACTCAGTCGGCACATGAATGTGAACATGGCTAATAGATTTAAACTTTCCTTTTTCAATAATTCTATCCACAGGTTCCATGAAGGGAACATAAATACATAGAGGCTCAACTAAGTTTTCTGAGTTATTACCGATATGAAATGCGTTAGGTGCCGGAAAATAATCGGGCTGATAGCTCCAGCCATTAAAAGGCATTTCTGAGTCGTTGCTTTTTTTACTAATATTTTCACTAGTGCTTTTACGATTAAAAATCAGGCCAAAAGGCGAAGCTGAACCAACCTCTAATACATTAGCTGAGCGCTCAGGAAACCTTAGGCCATTGGCTGGGCCATTATTAGCTTCTTCCACATCACGCAGCCACAGTAATTCGAGCTTACTATTTGAGAAGTTGAAGCAGCGATTAGTTGTGCCTTGGCCTGGGTGAACTCGGCTATAGCTTTCTTCCAGTCCGAGTTCAATTAACAAGCTCGCAACCTTTGCTTCTGGCTTAACAATAATAAAAAAATGGTCTAGTTCTAATTCCATAAAGCCTCCTAACTCACTTAAATATATTGAATTAACCTACCTCGTAAATTTACCTAGCGGAAGAGTGAATAACATTCGAATCTGCGCATCATCTGCATGAACAAAGGCATTTAAACTAACACCGAAACCAACGTATTTTCCAAATGCAGCTGAGGCTTGCAATGGAATGCCAACCCTTGAACCTTGGTAATAATCACATTCATAAGTATTTGATAAAAAATCCGAGGCAATCTCTTTACAGTTTTTAGTCCAGGTTCCAACACCCATTCCAAGACCTAGGCCATAATCAGCATAGCCCCAACTAAAAGCAGAGGACCATAGCTTTGAAACGGCTAGCACCCTAAACAAAGGTTTAACATCCTTACCAGTCTCTCGATCAATAATTGTCGGTTCAAACATTGCGGGGGGATAATACCCAGCGGCTTCAAGTGCCCAGCCAGAATTTTCATCGGCTGTTTTTAACTGTAGGTGAAAAGCCCCATAGCCCGAACCGACTTGCAGCCAAGTACGGTCATTTTCAGCAAAACAGGTAGAAGCAAGGAGAAGTAATAAAGCAAGACGTGAAAACTGCAGGAACATAATAATCCATTATTAAGATAGGCAGTGCGCATCCTACACGGAATTACTAACAATATAAATAATGACAAGGTTATCTGATATACAGCAACCTTCCTTCTATTGATATTAGCCGCCAGGCATTATTCATATCCCGATAATATATTTCGACCTGACCATTTTTGGCTAGATTGATCTCTTACGCAATTCAGTTACTTGCTCATAACCTATACCCCAGTTATCTAGATTTACTTCGTCGATCACTACAAACGTCGTTGCTGGATCTTTATTTAATACATCCACCATTAGCTGAGTTGTTCCTTTGATTAAGGCTTGCTTCTGCTCAGTGGTTACGTTTTCGTCGGTAATTTTGATATTAATATAAGGCATAATTTTATCTCTACTATTGTGAGTTAATGGGGCACCAAGTGCATACAACGTCATGCATCATTTCAATTTTTAATGCCTTCATCACATACCCTCCGGCCCGTTTAAATCTGTGTACATTTTATTAACGATTAACCACTGCCCGTTTTCTTTCAATAGTCCAATAAAATCGATATAAGTATGATCAAATAGCGGGCAATCGAGCTTTACCATAGCTTGGTCGTTAATAACTTCAATTGACAATAATTTGAATTCAAACGGCTGCCCCTGTTCAGACGGTACCGGTCGCTGAGCGACTGCCGATAACCACTCATCAAGACTGCGGCGTAAACTAGGGGCTTTTAAAAAAGTATCGCGATGAAAGATCGCCTGCAACCTTTCAACATCGCCGTGATATAAGCCATTGAAATATTCATTCACAATCTTCATCACTAAGAAAAACTCTTGCTCGCCAAAATCGCATTGAGAAGA
>Ga0105349_10001333_pt1 | contig 10356 bp, 8 predicted proteins | sample EN1Hudseemescosm_FD_83661 | JGI IMG/M metagenome (GOLD analysis project Ga0105349, IMG submission 83661) | Methane-oxidizing microbial communities from mesocosms in the Hudson Canyon - EN1B Hudson Canyon | ecosystem: Environmental > Aquatic > Marine > Cold seeps | place: Hudson Canyon...
CATCATGGGACGTTTTAAATTAACTCCTGAAGCAATGGCTTCTTTTCGCGCACCTCCAATAGCATAGATCTCTCGACCGTATTTAGTATATTTAATGAATACACCAACAATAATAAATAATGCCACTACAAATAATGACGCTGGAGAAAAAAATATCCAGATTTTTTCCTGAAGAAAATCAGTCATCCTGAAGTCAGTTAACATAACTGTTTTTTCGTCAGCTGCAAAAAGCGCAACGCCACGCAATAACATTAATGTTCCAACAGTCAAAACAATAGCACGAACCTTAAGATATGCAATCAAATAGCCTTGCGTCAAACCTATTAAAGTAGCACATAGGACGCCAATACCAATTGCAGGAAAGGCGCCCATAGAGTCTGTTAAACGCACCACAATTACTGCTGAAAGTGCTGCATTGGAGCCGATGGATAAATCAATCTCTCCGGCAATGATACATAGGGTTAGAGCTAATCCAACCAAGCCCAGAACAGCAAACCGTTCCATAATAGAAAAGCCTGCATTAAGTGTAAAGAACAATGGGTTAGAAAATGCGAAAAATGAAAAAACACACAACGACAGTATTACTGCGAAAAGTAGGTCTGGATCAAGTTCGGTTAGTTTTTGTTTTATTAAATTCATTGTTTTACCCCTCAGACCGAGAGCCACGGCGTACATATGCAAAGATTAAAATACTCAATACTATCATCAAGCCAACCGACAATACACGAGGTCCCGAATTAAACCCTTGTAACACCATCATATTATCAGTTGCAGAAATAAATACGGCTCCTAGACTTGTTCGCAAGACTGAACCGTAGCCGCCCATAATAGAATTACCAGCAACCATTACCGTTGCAATAACTAATATGGTGAAATCGCCACTTGAACCAAACTCAGATGAGAAATAGTTAGCCTGCGCGCTGGACATTTGTGCAGAAAAAGCAATGGCAGCAAAGGCGCAACAAGCTGAAGCAATAATGCAAGTTTTAATAGCCATAGGAAAGTTTTCATGCCCAGTTGCTTTTCCTGCTTTACGGTTTGCACCAACAAGATAAACCTGACGACCAAAACTGGTTTTACGTAAGACCAGTTCCGCTATGATAGCAAAGATTATAAATGAGATGGTAATAGTGGGTACACCTAGCACCATTCCTGTACCTAACCACTCGGCATCATGGGGGCGCTGAAAAGAAATTACAAGATTGTCACTCCACCAACAAGCAACACCATACAAAATACCTGCTGCACCAAGGGTTACAATGATCGGATTTCCTCCAAGCCCTATAAGCATTCCTTGAAATGCACCTGCAAGAATTGCAATACTCATAGCGCCTAGCATGGATAAAATAAATCCATAATCATTAGACATTCCCATTGCAAAGGCAATGATAGATAAAGCAGCTGTTTCTTTCATAGAAAGTAAAAAGAAATTGCCAGATAAAGTCACAAAAGTTAAGCCGATTCCCATAATGCCTACTAATGCTGCATCACGGATAATGGTTTTTATATTAAATACTGATAAGTAATTCGGGGTAGCTATTGCAAAGTAAATAAAGGCAATTGTTATGACTACAAGAATTGCAAAACCAATTCGATTTTCTTTGGTTATTTTTTTAGCTAACCAACCTGGAAACATAGATGTAGAATATTCGAGTGCACTCATGATGCGTCCTCCAATAATATTTTTTCAGGATTGGTGATAGCTTGTAATATATTGTTTGAATTAATTTCCTCTCCGACTAACTCAGATACATAACATCCTTTGTAAAAACAAATTACTCGATCTGGTAAATTGGATATTTCTAATAAATCTGTGGAAGCTATTACGACTGCTTTACCGGAGTCGGCTATTTCACGAATCTTATTGTAAATTTCTGCTCTTGCTCCTACATCTACTCCACGAGTAGGTTCATCAATAAGGATTAGCTCGGGTGAGATAGATAACCATTTGCCGAGAGCAACTTTTTGCTGATTGCCTCCACTTAAAACGGATGCTTCCTCAGCTAAGCGAGTTAAATCTATCGTGAATGACTTGGCAATGTTTTCAACAAGAGGCTTTTCTTTTTGAGGTTGGATTATGCCTTTACTAGAAATCCCTTTTAGGTTGGGCGAAGATAAATTTTCACTAATTAAGCGTCCTAAAAACAAGCCATCGTATTTGCGATCAGGGGAACCATAAGCAATACCCTTGCTGATAGCTTGCTTGGCATTCTTTGGTAAATAAGTTTCTTGAGTATAGCAATCGGTAATTGAACCACCTTGCACATCATGCATGCCAGCCATTGCCGCCAACACTTCTCCAGAACCACTCCCAAGTTGGCCAGCCAAACCCAGAATTTCTCCTGCATATATTTTTATATTAATAGGCACAAGAGTACGGTCTGGCCATAGGCTATTAACCTCAAATCGTAAGGTTTTACTCTTGGTGTTATTTTTACTAAAATCTCGTGGAGGAAACATGGAATGCAGCTCACGACCAAGCATCATAGATACTAACTTATTGGTATCAAGCTCCTTCGTGTCAATAGAATCCTGGCTCATGCCATCTCGTAAGATGACGCAACGGTCGGTAATTTTAAAAATTTCATCCAAGCGGTGTGAAACATAAATCACCGATTTTCCAGCTGCTTTCAAGCGCTTAACCATCTCTAAAATTCGATTGCTATCAGACTCTCCAAGCGCAGCTGTAGGTTCATCTAAAATAAGTAAGTTGGGTTCGTGCGCAATCAATCTCGCAACTTCGACTAACTGACGTTCACCAATTGATAAACGGTTTACTAAGGTTTTGGCTGAAACGTTTTCCAGACCTACTTCGTCTAGAAACGGACGTGCCATTTTTGATAGTTGGCCAACAGAAGCTACAGTTGGTCCATGATCTCCACCTATGAATATATTCTCTGCCACCGTTAAGGTAGGAATAAGGCTTAATTCTTGTTGTGCAATAGAGATACCTAGCTCTTGAGCTTTTTTTGGGGTACCTATATTTACAGGAACATTGTTAACTAATAATTCACCCTCAAAACCGTCATCAAAACCACTCATGATTTTCACCAGAGTTGATTTGCCGGCACCATTCTCTCCAACAAGTCCGATTACTTCACCGTGGTTTATTTCTAAATCCACGCCTTTTAGTGCGTGAATAGATCCGAAACTTCTACGGATATTTGACATTTGCATCCAAGCAGTCATACGATTTTAGGTTAATATTAAATAAAAAAATATGCTACCAAGGACAAGCCTTGATAGCATAAAAATGATAGCATAAAAACTATGCTGTTATTGCCAAGCTCCAGAACATAACTCTTCAATGGTATATGCCTTACCGTCATAACCACGTAAAGCCATTGTTTCCATGTTTGCAAGTGTAACAGCAGGATTTGGAGTAAAGTTGATGTAATTCGCTAATTCACCATTAGCCATGTACTCTTCAACCATCTTAATAGCTAACTGACCTTCATGAAGAGGGGACTGCAGTGTTGTACCATACTGCTTACCTTCCTCAATTAGTTGACGGTCACCGTTACAAACAGTACCAACAGCAACTACATCTTGACCCAAATCATAGCCAGCTTCTTCAAATGCTTTTAAAGCGCCAGTCAAGATAGCATCATCCATACCATATATATAATCGATACCCTGATCTCTTAACTTAGCAATCAATTTAGCAGCACCTTTGTAACCATTTGCCTGACCAAAGCCTTCATCACTTTCGCCAATCAAAGTTAAACCAGAACCAGCAATAGCGTCGTTGAAAGCTTTAATAGATAAGCCGTAACCACCATAACTTTGTGGATATGTAACAGCAACAACATTACCGCCGTTTCCAGCTGCAGCTTCTACAAGCATCAAGCCTGCATTGCGTGCGCGTAAGCGATCATCTGGACCTGCAAAACCAAAGATATATTTTTCGTCTGCATCATTAGGTAACTGATTGATTTTCAATACTGGCACGCCTGTCTTATGAAGTGCGCGTAGAGAGCCTAAACCTGCTACGGCATCAGAAGGCCACCAAATAAATACATCCGGTCTTATACCGGCTGCAAGTACTTGCTGAACCTGTTGGTCTTGCTCTGCCTGATTAAACTGATTTTCGTAAACATCGATATCGTAGCCTTTCAATGCAGCAGTTCCTTTTATTCCTGTAATAAACTTACCGATATAAGCCTCTCCAGCAGGACCATTAAAAGAAATAATGGAAACAGCCATAGCACTAGTGCTCATAAAAGCAGATATAAAAATCGCAGTAAACATGGCGACTAATTTTTTAGTATTTAACATCTAAAATCTCCTATTCATATATTAATTGATTTATTTATTTAGTATTCCACTTATCGATATAAAACGTTGAATGAAATATTAAACCCCCTACAGAGCAATTTCCTAATGAGCATAGCTTAATAATTCGTGCTATTTTCATAAACTTTTCTATAGTTTTTCTATAATTAATTGAACTCATTTTCAATGAATGCAACAATTATGCAAACCATTGTATACTAATTGCAGAACCAATGCAAATCAAATACAGATGTTTAAAAATATATTTATAAATCTGTTAAAGTTCCGAGTGATTTTTCAGCTGCAAAGGCAATCGTTTCAGATATAGTTGGATGTGCATGCATGACTAGAGCCATATCTTTTAAGGTTGCTCCCATGCAAATTGCGATCGATATTTCTCCTAATAACTCGCTTGCATTTTTACCGACAATAGTACCACCTAAAATTCTTAGTGAATCTGGGCAGTAATGCAATGTAGTTAAGCCATTACCGCCATTTGATGCCAGGTTTCTTCCAGAAGCCATCCATGGAAACGATGTATCTTTAATTTTTATTCCTAAGTGATTCTGTGATTCGCTCAAACCAACGTTAGCGATTTCTGGATCAGTATAGGCAACCTTTGGAATCATCCCATTTAAAAATTTATGATTTAGCCCTGAAATAACCTCTGCAACTATTTTTCCTTGATGCGTCGCTCTGTGAGCTAACATTGGCATACCTGTAACGTCACCAATTGCAAAAATGTTGCTAACATTTGTACGACATTGCTCATCAACAGGAATAATATCCCCCTTTTCTAATGTAATTAATGTATTTTCTAATCCAATTTTTCCAGCATTAGACTTTCTTCCAATGCTGGAAAGCACTATGTCACTATCAATCGTAAAACTGGTATCACTCTCACAATGAATGGTTAGATTATTTGGAAGACTTTCGATTTCTAAAACTTTTGTATTGAAGTAGAATTTACATCCTTTCTCTATTAGGGATTTTTTAACTATTGAGGCGGATTTATTATCAAAGTCAGGTAATAAATCTTTGGATAGTTCAATAATATTAATTGATGAGCCAAGTGCAGCGTATATGGTTGCCATTTCTAGACCTATAATTCCTCCACCTATTATTGTTATGCTTTTAGGGATTTCTCTTAATTCTAAGGCTTCAGTTGAAGTCCAAATGCGCTCATCAATTGGAGAATTAGGTAATGAAATAGGAGAAGAACCGACTGCAATTATTGCATAGTCAAAATCAATAGTAACATCATTAACGTTAACTGAAGTATCTGAAATTAACTCTGCATAACCTTTGACATGTTTCACTTTTCTTCGGCTTGCTATATTTCCCAGTCCTGAAGTTAGCGTGTTAATTATGTTGTTTTTATAATCTCTTGTCTTGTCTAATAATAGTTTATCGTTACTGCTAATTGTAGTAAACCCAAATTCGTAAGAGGTTTTATACTCTTGAATAAACTCTGCTATGTGCAGCAAAGTTTTTGATGGTATGCAGCCCTCGTTTAGACATACTCCACCAAGCGTCTCTCGTTCGTCAATTAGAGTTACTTCACATCCTAAATCCGCACAACGAAATGCAGCAGCATATCCGCCTGGTCCAGCACCAATTACAACTACTTTTTTTTTCTGTTCACTCATTTATACTAATATAAGCTCAGGATTGGCAATACGATTACCAATATCAGCCATGAAATGAGAAGCGAGAACGCCGTTGATAACACGGTGGTCATAACTCAAATCTAAGGGAACTTTCATTTCAGGCAAAAATTCTTGACCATTCCAAACTGGTTCAATCAAGGTTTTGCTTACTCCAAGAATAGCAAGCTCAGGGGGATTAATAATAGGAGTAAATCTTAGCCCGGCCATTTTTCCTAAACTAGTTACAGTTATTGACGCACCTCCTAAATGTTCTTGTTTTAGTTTTTTCGATCTTGCAAGTGTTGTTAGATTTTGTAAATCATCAATAATCTCTAAAAGATTTTTTTTATCTACATTGCGTATAACAGGGACAACTAAGCCAAAGTCAGTTTGCATTGCTACACCAATATGAATGTAGTTCTTATAGATTAACTTTTCACCATCGGGCGAGAGAGAGGCGTTAATTTTAGGAAACTGTTTTAGAGATTTAGCCATTGCTTTAATGATAAATGGCAACAAAGTAAGATTTCTATTTTGTAGTTTTAGCTCTTCTTTAATTTGTTGACGAAAGTCATTTATTTTCTGAATTGAGAAATTGTCACCATGAGTAACAGAGGGGATAACTTGAACAGCTGCGGTTAAATTCTCAGCAGTAATCTTAGAAAAATTATCAACAGACTCAATCCTTATCTCCCCAAAAGCGGCATGATCAATATCCCAGTATTTGGAGACTTGATTTTTAATAGACTCATACTTTCCCGATGATTTCGTATTTAAAAATACCTGTACATCTTCCACTGATAAAAAACTTTTTGATAATGCTTTGGCGACCATTTCTATAGCAATTCCATTGTCATCACAGAACTGGTAAGCAGTGGGAGTGCCAAGTAAAAATTTTTCGTTATTCATAAGCTACCATTCAAGTGATATATATTGAGATTCTGTGAATTCTAATATTCCTTCATGTCCACCTTCACGACCAAGTCCAGATTGTTTAGAGCCTCCAAAAGGGGCTGCAGGGTCTGAAACAATGCCCCTGTTTAGCCCTACCATTCCAAACTCAAGTTGCTCACTAACTTGAAGCCCTCGCTTAATATCTTGGGTGAATACATAGGCAACTAGCCCATACTCAGTATCATTAGCACGCTTAATAACTTCATCTTGATTGGTGAATTTTTGAATAGTGGCAACTGGTCCAAAAATTTCATCTTTTAAACATTTTGCATTATCTGGAATATCTGTAAGCACGGTTGGTGGAAAGAAATAACCTTTATTCTTTAGTCGCTTACCACCTAAAAGGATTTTTGCACCCTTGCTGAGTGCGTCATTTACCAACATTTCGACCTTGCTAATGGTTTTTTCATTGACTAAAGGACCCACATCAACACTTTTATCTAAGCCATTACCAACTTTAAGCGCTTTCATTTTAGCTGTGAATTTTTGTACAAAAGCATCGTAAATATTGTCCTGAATATAAAAGCGGTTCGCTGCTGTACAGGCCTCTCCAAGATTACGCATCTTGGCAAGCATAGCACCATTAACTGACTCATCTAGGTCTGCATCATCAAAGACAATTAGAGGGGCGTTGCCACCTAATTCCATAGCAGGTTTTAAGACTTGTTCTGAAGCCACTTTTAATATTATTTTTCCGACGCTAGTAGAGCCAGTAAAAGAAATAACTCTAACTCTTGGATCTAGTAACAATTTTTCCGTTAATACTGCAGCATTATCAGTAGGCAAAACATTAACAAGACCTTTAGGAACACCAGCTTCTTCCAAAATTGGCATCAAAGCTAGCATGGTCAAGGGTGTCTCACTTGCAGGCTTAATAATAACCGAACAACCGGCTGCTAGAGCGGGTGCGATTTTTCTAGTTCCCATGGCTGCGGGGTAATTCCATGGTGTAATTAAAACAGCAATTCCAGCTGGTTTATGATGTACCATTATCTTGGCTTTTGATACGGGAGCTGTTGATAGACTTCCTTCTAATCTAACTGCCTCTTCAGAGAACCAGCGAAAAAATTCAGCAGCGTAGCGTGCTTCACCGATTGCATCTGTATATCCTTTACCATTTTCCAAGGTTATCAATTCGGCAAAGTAATCTAAACGCTGATCCATTAATTCAAACACTTTTCTCAATACTTCTGATCGCTCTCTAGGAGATTTTTTTGACCATTTACTCATAGCAATCTCTGCTGCATTTATTGCTAGTTTGGCATCCTTTTTAGTAGCTGAAGCAACATGAGTAATAAGGGTTTCATCTGCTGGGTTGAATACAGAAAATTCTGCGCCCGATGAACTATCTAGCCACTGGCCATCAATATACAACTTATTATGAAATTCCATTATTTATCTTAAGCCTCTAGTTCTAAAAGATTTCTTAAAGGGGTTTGAAAACGCTTTGTTGTTTCATCATTAAATTTAGCCATCTGTACCGTAGTAAAAATAGTGGAGTTAAAGCATGCTTGTAGCTTATATTGGTTATTTGAGTGTGTTAATACAAAACCAATAGGTGCGCTAAATTCATGCTCAGTTGAAATACTATGGGAATCTAGTAAATCAATAATTTCAATATCAATTTTGTTATATGTTGTAGTGATAATATCAGCACTCAAACTGGATTGGTGTTCGTTTTTTAATACTAGTTCTCCCGAAACTGTATAAATTTTGGCAAAAGTATTGCCAGAGAATACATCGCAAACATACAAGCTGCTAAGAATGATTTTAGTAATAAATCGCCATGCTTCTATATTGACTTCTTGTGCAAGGCTTGACAACATATCACTTAGAGGAGCATCTTCAAAATACATGTTAATTGTTGAGTAAGAATTAACATCTTTACCCTTAGCGACAAAACCATCTACATCTTTAAAAGTAATAGGATGTTGTTCATTCTCTTGCTTCAGCAAATCCGTTAATTTAATCCCTCTATCTTGTGCTGTTTTTTTAGCCTTAGGTGAAGCGAGTATCTTAGCGCTGTGGACCGATAAAACACTTACATCCTCAGAAGGAGGAGCTGAAACCTGATGCTCTGTATTACTCAAATCTATTGTTTTTGTCTCAGGTATTGAATGTTTTAAGCTTTGTGTAACCAACTCCTCATTTTTTGGGTTTAAGGCATCTTTTGTTAAATCTTTAGGTTCATCGGATATGACAGTTGTCTCTTCTTTAGTATCAAACAACATAGCTATCACTTCACCAACAGGAACAACTGCACCTTCGGGATATTTTGGAATTGAAAGATATCCTGACTCTGCGGCTTCAATCTCTTGAACCACTTTATCCGTTTCTACTTCCATTATTGGTTCGTCAACTTCTACAAAATCTCCTGGTTGTTTAAGCCAAGCAGCGATAATGCCTGTATCTTGATTCATTCCAAGTACTGGCATAATGATTTCGTAAGCCATTGTTAGAATTTATTATTTATTAAATCAATTGCTTTATCAACAACTCGCTTACTTGTAGGCACTGTTAAATCTTCCAATGCTGGAGAAAAAGGTATTGGAACATCCATTGCACCAATACGAGTTGGAGGCGCATCTAGGTAGTAAAAAGCTTGTTCACTAATTCTACTGACAATTTCTGAAGTAATACCATAACTTTGGTGTCCTTCATCAACGACAATTACACGACTGGTTTTCTTGACTGAATCCACGATAGTTTGTTCATCCAAAGGCACAATACTTCTTACATCAATTATCTCGGCTGATATATTTTTACTACGAAGTACTTCTGCAGCCTCTTCACACACTTGAACCATAGATGAAGTGGCGACTAAAGTGATATCATTGCCTGCCTGCAATATATTAGCTTGGCCAAGGGGAATAATATATTCTTCTTCAGGCACCATGCCTTTCATTTGATACGACAGCTTATCTTCAAAAATAACCACTGGGTTATCATCACGAATAGCAGCTTTAAGCAGGCCCTTCACTTCATATGGGGTTGATGGCATAAGCACTTTCACGCCCGGAATATGCGCAACAATAGCATGTAAACTTTGTGAGTGCTGTGCCGCGCTTCGACGTGTTGCACCCATATTTGTTCTTATTACCATTGGAACGTTTAATTTACCACCAGACATATAATGTTGTTTTGCTGCCTGGTTAGCTAACTGGTCCATCACAAGAAAAATAAAATCACCAAACATTAAATCAACTATTGGACGCGTGCCTGTCATGGCAGCTCCAACTGCCATTCCTACAAAACCAGGTTCTGAAATAGGTGTATCAATAATTCTATCTGTACCAAACTCCTCAACTAGGCCAGATAGCACTTTAAAAGGGGTTCCTGCTTCTGCAACATCCTCTCCCATCAGAAGGATCGTTTTATCATTACGCATTTCTTCAGCTATTGCTTCGTTTACAGCAGTTGACCAAGTGATTTCTCTCATAATTTTTTTTGTAATTTAATCTAATTTAATTTAATTTAA
>Ga0105349_10001338_pt1 | contig 10331 bp, 7 predicted proteins | sample EN1Hudseemescosm_FD_83661 | JGI IMG/M metagenome (GOLD analysis project Ga0105349, IMG submission 83661) | Methane-oxidizing microbial communities from mesocosms in the Hudson Canyon - EN1B Hudson Canyon | ecosystem: Environmental > Aquatic > Marine > Cold seeps | place: Hudson Canyon...
AAAGTAAATATTATCATTAGAACCCTTAACGAGGAAGATTGGGTTAAATACTGCCTTGTCAAGGTGATTAATCAAAATTATACCAATATACAAGTTACGGTTGTTGATTCGGGCAGTACGGATAGGACGCTTGATATTGTTCAAAACTTTGAAAATGTAATTGTGAAAAGTATTCAGCACTATAAACCTGGATATGCAATTAATGAAGGAGTGCGTGCGGTCGATTCGGACTATTTTATATGCTTATCAGCCCATTGTATCCCTGAAGCACTCAATTGGGTTCAGCACTACGTCGATTTCATGGAATCTAATAATGAAGTCGCAGGGGCCTTCGGCCGACAGTTACCGTTGAGTTGCACTCATGCTGATGATGCGCGGGATCTTTTGATTACCTTCGGCGATGAATTTCGAGTTAATCAGAGAGATTATTTTTTTCACAATGCGAACAGTATTATTCGAAACTCTGTATGGCAAGAGCTACCGTTTGATGAAGATGTACCTCATGTAGAAGATAGGGTTTGGGCAAAAAAGGTTATTGCCAGCGGCCTGAAGACAGCCTACCTCCCAGAGGCCGCAGTGTATCATTACCACGGTCTTCATCAGCACGGTGGCTTAAGGTCTTTCAGGGCTGTGAACGTGCTATCAGTGATGAACTCATTGGAAGAAAATCTAGCCCCTGTAAAAGTTTACCCTTTACTCGCTGAACATATTAAGTTCCCGATTGTGGTCATCATACCGACGCATATTGATGAGTTGTCATCGACTCAGGTGAAGCTAGAGAAGTTGTTATCCGAAGTTCAAGAAATGGACATTTTCTTTGTGTGCAGTAGTACGTTTCAATCTGCACATATATCGAACGGCGACTATGAAGTTATTGGTCGTCGTGCTGTAAAGGCGGATGACAATATATCCCTTAGAGAATTGATGCATAATATTCTTTGTCATATTGAAGATAAACATGCACAAGTCCTTGATGGTTTGGTGTTTTTTGATCTTAGTTATAAGTTCATGCAATTTGATATGGCTAAAAAGTGCAGAGAGCTGCTTTTTGATGAATGGTTGCCTTCCGTGATGCCTGCATGGAGGGACTTTGGAAACTATTGGATCCTTCAGGATAACGTTTACCAAAACATACATTCATCATATGAATTAAGGGAAGAGAAACCTGCGTTATTTCGTTCTGTTTTAGGCCAGGGAGGAGCAGTAAGGGCTTCTTTCTTAAGGTCAAATAAACAAGAAATTCCTGTAGGCGAAGTGATATGGACAGACGATACGTCGCTGATACTGAGAGAAGGTAGAAATGTTGGAGAACAAAAAAATATTAGCTGTGACGCTGGCTAGAGGTGGTTCCAAAGGCGTTCCACAAAAAAATATTAGAGAGTTAAACGGAAAACCCCTTATCAGTTACACCATTGCGGAGACACTCAAATCAAAATATATAGACCACTATATCGTGTCAACTGACAGCAAAGACATTGCTGAAATATCAGAAAAATATGGTGCTAGTATTCCTTTCCTGCGCCCTACTGAATTTGCTACTGATCAGGCTACAAGTGCCAGTGCTTTGATTCATGCTGTAGATTTTTTGAAAAAAGAAGGGATGGCGTTTGATTATGTGGTTGAGCTGATGGCTACAAACCCCCTTAAAACTGTAGATGACATTGATGGCTGCATTGAAAAAGCTATTTTGGGTGATCTCTCATGCTGTGTTGCCGTGCATCGAGTTTGGGATCAGCATCCATCTAGGGTAAAAAAAATCGAGAATGGTATTTTGATTGACTTTTATCCCGAAATACCAGAGTCGAGGCGTCAAGATCTGGATCCACCAGCTTATGTACGAAGTGGATCGATCTATGTTACAAAAACTTCTTTTTTAATGGAAAATAACTCAAGATACGGCAGCAATTCCACTGCGGCCTATATTCTTCCAGAATCAAGAGTAATCAATATCGATGAGTTAGATGATTTTAGGCTTGCAGAATTGAAAATGAAAAGGAATGATGGGCAATGAGTAAAGCCAAATTATTATGTATCACGCCAGTTAAACACATTGATGGTTTTGTTAGTCGCTTAGAGCAATATTTTGATTTGACATATTTGCCAGATCCCGTTGAGAGTGAATTGGCTGCTTATGATGAAGTCGAGGTTATTTTCACTAACCCCAATAAAACTAAAGTTTTCTTAGGCCCGAAGGTGTTGAAAGGTCTACCTAAGTTAAAAGTCATTGCAACAGCTTCTACTGGCACAGTTCATATTGATAAAGATTATTGTAAGGAAGTCAGTATTGAAGTTGTAAGTCTAACTAAAGAAATACCTGTTTTGGAAAGAATTACCAGTACAGCAGAGCATGCATTTTTGTTAACGCTGGCCGCTTGTAGGAATCTCGTAAAAGCTTGTAAGTCTGTGGATTCTGCTGAGTGGGATTATGAAAAGTTTGTCGGCAGGCAAATGAATCAGTTAAAAGTTGGAGTGCTTGGGTATGGAAGACTTGGTAAAATGTATGCTAAGTATGCTGCTGATTTTGGCGCAGAGGTGCTTGTATGTGATCCTTATATTCCAGATCTGGCTTCAAGTTGTCCACATCGAATAGTATCTGCAGAGCAACTGTTTACAGAGTGTGATGTTGTTAGCATTCATATTCATGCAACTAAAGATAATACTAAATTTGTAAATCAAAAATTTCTCGATTTGGCAAAACCGAATCTTCTGCTTATTAATACTGCGAGAGGGGAAGTTATTTGTGAAACGGATATTTTGTCATTTTTAGGTGAAAATCCAAAGGCAAAGTATTACACAGATGTTTTATTTGAGGAATTCCGAGGCGTTGAAAACAATGCGCTTTATAGTTCGGCATTATATGGTGAACAAGTTGTGATTACTCCTCATATCGCTGGTATGACTATTGATGCACAGCAAATTGCGTACAATCATTGTCTTGTCTTATTGGTAGATTTCTTACAGATGGAGTCGTAGTTAATAAAACGGACAAAATCCCCTCATAAGATAAAATTAAAAGTTATGAGGAGCGACATAACACGACAGTGAACAGTTTAAACAAGTGTTGTTTAATTTTATGACTAGGTAAATTTTCTTGACTACTACAATAACTAGGGTGTGTCGCAAGCTTACATTAAATAGAAAGTTTTACGGAGAATAGTATGGTTAACAATTTTAGGGGTGAAAATCTTAATGAATTTCAGGAATACTTTACTGAGATTAAAGATAGTTGTATTGCATGCGGTGCTAGCCAACCTGGATTATGGGCAAGTTCAGGACCCTTTAAAGCAGTTCAATGTGCAAAGTGTAGTCTTATTTGGATGAATCCTTCATCCAATTTGACGGGGCTGGATTTATATTATAAGAATTATATTGGCAGGCGACGCTTGAATAATGAGCTAAAAATGAGTCAACGAAAGTTGCAATATGTGGACGATGCATCATTTATCGAACGATTTATTAGCGAAGGAAAAATACTTGATGTTGGTTGTAATGGGGGGTTTTTTCTAGAAATTTTAAGTCATGATTTTCAAAAACATGGTATTGAGATTGATCGAGAGGCAGTTAAATTTGCGAATAATACGTACAAAGATTTTGGCAAAAATGTAGTGTGTGGACCACTTGAAAATGCGCCTTACGAAGATTCTTCATTTGATGTGATTTCTATGCGTGGCACCATCGAGCATATGACTGACCCAGTAAACGCAATTAAGAAAGTCAGTCAGCTTTTAAAGCAAAATGGTCTCTTTTGCATTACTGCAACACCCAACGGCATGAGTGTAGCGGCTGATTTATATCGAAATCAATGGACGTTATTCCATCCAGTTCAGCATATTTGGCACTTTAGCCCTAAGTCATTAAGCATTATTTGCCAAAGATTTGGTCTTAAATTGATAGCAAAAGAATTCCCGTACATGGGTACACCGTATGAGGATGTTAAACAGAATATTAAAGATATTGCTGATGCAATTGAGTCGAGGTGGAATGATAGTGATTGTTCTTTGCCGGTATCACCACCTTTTTTTGAAAGCATGATGTCCTTAATGTTTAAGAAAATATAAAATTAACATGAGCTGTATATTAATTTCTTTGTATTGTGTATTCAAGATTGAAAGATATAAGTCAATATGGGTTTGATTAATACAAGCTCTTCTGTGACCATTTCTAATGGCGACTTATGGAATGGGGTTGTACTTGAAAAGTCAGAAATCTTAGAGTTGTCCGAGGGTCTTTCTCATGTTTATATTGAGATAATAGAAAAACTATCTTTAACCTATTCGTCCAAATGCAATCTCCCACAGGATGCTTTACGAATAATTTTACGTACAGCAATTGTTCCAATCACGCATTGTTTTTTTGAGAGGTTGATTCGGCTTAATAAAATAGTAAATGTCAGTAAATGCAAACCACTTGTTGCAGCACAAAGTTTAGATGCAATTCCAAATACGATAGAAGAATTTCATGAGAGGATTAACACACAACGATTTAATCAGTCGGTGATATCACTATTGAGTGATGTATGGGATTTAGAGAAAATTACCCTCCATCAGTCAGTTGAACTGAATTTAGCCCAACCAGCGACGTTTCGAAATAATTTATTTAAAATTTCTAAAAATAAATTGTCGATAGCCAATATATTAAGCAGATGTAATCGGTTTATCAAATGGCTGCCGCCGCTTGGTCGTTTCCCAGTGCTAACTTTTGCTAACGCAACGGGCGCATTGCATCAACGTTTTTTTTACCTCAAGAACTTTAAGGAGGTTGATGATCATTGGAAACTAGAGCCAGTGAAGGGTGACTTAGGCCTTAGAAAATCTATATTTAATGAATCACAGCTTGCATCAAATGAAATCAGTGTTTTGTTAAGCAATTCTGGTTTTTCAGATAAGCAACAACTGGTTATAACTAACCTTTATTTTGAATTTCTTAGAGGCTCATTCCCCTTACAATTTTTGGAGGGTTTCCAAAATAACTATGATGCAGCTAAAAAGGCCTTGGCGCCTTTTAAGGTAAGCGCATTGCTGTCTTCTGGAGCGGGTGGTACTTGTTCGTCATTCGTTAGTGGTCATGCAAAGTCGAGAGGGTTCAAAATAATTATCGCTCAGCATGGTGGGCATTATGGTTACCTAAAAGATGTATCACCTATTTTAGAAGGTGAGTGGCCTGCGTGTGATCAATTTAAAACATGGGGTTGGACTAGGCTTCCAAGGCACCCCGCAATTAGACAAATGCAAACACATCCACTTCCCAGTCCTTGGCTATCAGAACGGAGGCTATATTGGAATGAGTTGGTGATTGGAGGTGATAAACCTTTTGATATCCTTTGGATGCCACAAATGATGAAGCGCTTTACAGGAGCGCCGCAAGGCGCCTCATCAACCCGGCGGGATGTTATTAATGAGTTTTCAAACGCCATGATTGACTTTGTGAAACAGTCCACAAAAGCTAAAATTAAGATTTTTTGTAAGCCGTACAACCCCGCAGCTGTGTATTTAATGGCTGACACATATAAGGCAATGGGTGAGCTTGGGGGTGATTTTTTTACCTGTTCTGATCATTTTGATAAGGGCCTGACTTATGAATACCTCGAAAAGTGTCAGTTGGTTTTATGGGATCAACCCGGTACGGGTTTTCTGGAATGTTTAGCTTGTAACATCCCAACGATGATTTTATGGCCAAGGATATATAGCGAAGAAGAGGCCTGGTGCGTAGATGATTTCATTCAACTGGAAAAAGTTGGTTTAATTCATCGTACATCACAATCGCTCATAAATGAGATTCAACACTTTTTGATAGACCCAGTAGTATGGATGAATGACTCGCAGCGAAAGATGACAGTACAGAGTTTTTCAAATAAATATGCGCTAACAGATGATAAGTGGTGGCAGGTTTGGCGTGTTTATCTTAAACAGTTGAAAAAATAGCGGAATGAAAAGTAAAAATACAAAACCTAATTCTATTAGGTTTCATTTGTCTAGTATTGGTCAACTAATACATGCGCTTGGCTTTGATAAGAAATTAAGTTTCTATATCTTGCCAATTTATTATCTTTTAACTGTTATTAATGCAGTGATAGAGGGGACAAGCATGCTATTACTGGTTAGTTTATTTACTAGCGCTTCAGGTGGCATCGGTAACACCGCATTACCGAGCTATATTGTTAAGATAATAGATATATTAGGTGTATCATTTGAATTTCCAGATTTCGTTTACTTTTTAGTTATCGTTTTTGGTATTAATTTAATTACCAGATTAGCCCTTCTAGCTTTTGAAGGGGTGTTGGATGTAAAGCTAAGGCGGCGATTGCAAGAAACCGTTTTTAGACGACTACTGCTAGGGGAATGGTCTCAGGTGCGTGGTTTTCGTATTGGTACGGCAGTAGGAACAAACACACAGGAATCAATGGTCGTAGCTAAATATTTAAGTTCAGCAATGAAGAGCATTAATTGTGGGTTAAGTAGCATTGTGGTGTTAGTTATAGCGTTAAGCACAAGTATACAAACCACAATTTATCTGGGACTCAGTGTTTTACCCTTTGTGTTTTTGATGAAAAAAACATTCTCAATACAATCGGGTCTTTCTAAAGAATCCGCGCAATTAAGGAATAGCTTCTCTGCAGATATTACTGATCGATTTAATGGCTTGCTCCAAGTGCATGTGGATCATAATTACGAGTATCATTATAAACAAGGTATAAAGTCGCAAGAGAGTTTGATGCGACTTGACGTGCTTATTGCTTATTGTCAAGCTATCATTGGTTCGTTCAATACATTAGTACCTTTTTTTGCGCTTCTAAGTTTTTCTTTTTGGTTGTATTTTACAGAAACCATTTACTCTCCGGATTTTGCCCTTATTGCCAGTGTTGGCATCTTGGGCGTTAAAGCCGCTGGTCAACTGAATGGGATGGTGGCTATGCTAGGGAATTTATCTCGACTGTCGGGTAGTTTGCATCCGGTTTTAAACGCACTAAATACTGTGCCAGTGAAAGATGTTCAGTTGATAGGTGAGGAAGTGACGAGCATTTTCTGCAATCATCTTAGCTATAGTTATGGTAGTAAGAAGGTCATTGATAAGGCAACATTTAATACTGTTAAGGGAGTTCCATTAATATTAAAGGGTCGATCAGGGAAAGGAAAAACCACACTTGCTAACCTTATCTCTGGAATTGATTTTCCTGACTCAGGAACTGTATTCTACCAAGGTGCCTCTGGCCAAAAATACCCAAGTAACCAATACAGTGCTCATGTCGGATTTGTTACGCAAGACATTTATCTTTTTGGTGGTAGTCTGCGTAGCAATTTAGTAGCAGACGGCAAATACTCGGATGAAGATCTGTGGTCGGTTCTTGATCTGGTTGAAGCATCTGACTTTGTTAGAAGTTTAGGCGGTCTTGACATCAATGTTGCCGAGGCGGGGCGCTCATTATCTGGCGGTCAGCGACGTAGGATTGGCATTGCCCGTGCACTGGTTTCTGGTTGTGATATTTTAATTTTGGATGAAATAACTTCGGGTCTCGATAAAAGTAATAAAGATTCAGTATTAAGATTGATTGATAAATTGTCAAAAAGTAAAGTAGTCGTGATGATTTCTCATGAAGATTTACCACTCACGCAGAAAAGAGAATATGAAGTTTAAGCGTTACCAGCAGTTTTTTTCGTTGTTGATATTAAGGGTTTTTTATGAGTAAAGGGTTGATTGATTTTAAAGAAAAAGGTTACGTTAACTTTGGTTCTATTTTATCATCGGAAGACGCGAGCAAATTGGCAGTGCTATGCAGACAAATTTATGAAACGATTGATAAAGATGCCCCCAGTTATTTTACTGGTGGTGTTGATGGGTTTAATCAGTTAATAATTCATGATCCTAATACAGCAACATTAATTAACAAAATTTTTTGCAATAGTAATATTAAGTTTTTTTTAGAACAAGTCCTTGGTCAAAAATATAAAATTTTAGACATAGGTTTTCGGCGGTCTAAGCCTGGAGACCGTGGACTGTATCTGCATCAAGATGGTGTTGGGCAGGTTAATATGGCGGTTTGTCTTGATGATAATCCCGATGGAGATGGCGCAACAGCTTTTTTATCTGGCTCTCATTTGCTTGAAAAAAGTGCAAAAAAATTACGTTTAGAATTACCGCCTATTCTTCTTAATACTTTCCGGTTTTTATTTACTCCCTTAACATGCAAAAGGGGGGATGTTTGTTTTTTTAGTAATCGTGTTTGGCACGGCCGGTTTAGAAACAAATCAAAATTCAATCATGATGTATTAACGCTCGGATTGTTTCCGTTAGGATATAGATACTATGATCAATCATGGCCAGATTATTTAATTAAATTAGATTCTGCTCCGGAGTTAGGGCGATTATTAGGATCTTGTGAAGACTTAAAAACATCGGTTATAGTCAGCAATTGTGAGAGCAGGGAGTTAAATAATATTTATTGCGATACGGAGCATGGTTATTCAATTCAGATTGAAGATGTAAATTATCTTTCCAATGTGTACAAACCTTTAAAACTAATTTTATCTTTAAATATAATTAAGTTGATTATGAAGATAGCTAGACTTTTGTTTACCCCAATAAGGTTTTTCAAATCTCTTAAAAAAACACAAATATTGATAAACAAATTGAATAAGTTTAATTAATGAAAATCCTAATCACCGGTGCCGACGGCTTCATCGGTTCACATCTCACAGAAGCGTTAGTACGCCAAGGCTATACAGTACGCGCTTTTGTTATGTATAACTCTTTTAATTCTTGGGGTTGGCTGGATCATTGTAGCGACGACGTTAAAGGTGATTTTGAGGTTTTCGCTGGTGACATTCGCGATCCGCATGGGGTGAAAGAAGCCATGAAGGGTTGCGATGCAGTGTTGCATTTAGCCGCCCTTATTGCTATTCCATACTCTTATCATTCACCTGATACTTATGTTGACACCAACATCAAAGGCACGCTGAATGTGTTGCAAGCGGCACGTGAATTGGGAGTTAAGCGGGTGATTCATACTTCCACCAGCGAGGTGTATGGTACGGCGAAATTTGTTCCAATTACCGAAGATCATCCATTGCAGGGGCAGTCTCCATACTCAGCCACTAAGATTGCTGCTGACCAGTTAGCTTATTCTTTCTATGCCTCGTTTAGCTTGCCAGTGGTGATTGCTCGGCCCTTTAATACTTATGGTCCGCGCCAATCCGCTAGAGCCGTGATTCCTACCATTATTACTCAGATTGCAAGCGGGAAGCAGCAGATTAACTTAGGTGCGGTTTCACCTACGCGGGATTTCAATTATGTACAAGACACCGTTGCTGGTTTCATCGCCGCGCTTAATTCTGAGGAGGGTTTGGGCGAAGTCGTTAACTTTGGGAGTAACTTCGAGATATCGGTAGGTGACACTGCCCAACTCATTGCCGAAGTGATGAATGCTGAGATTGAGATTATTACTGACGAAGTACGCTTACGTCCAAAAAATTCTGAGGTGGAACGTTTGTGGGCGGATAACGCAAAAGCTAAACAACTGTTTGGCTGGCAACCCAGTTATGGTGGGCGCGAGGGTTTTAAGCGTGGCCTGACTGAAACGGCCGAGTGGTTCGCCCAGCAAGATAATCTGCGTGGCTATAAGGCGGATATTTACAACATATGAGTAATCAAATCCATCTTGCCGATCAAGTTGTTACCGCACTTCGCTCCGTGGTTGGGGCGGGGCCTGTGGCGCTGCACGAGCCTAGCTTTAACGGTAATGAATGGCTGTATCTTAAAGAGTGTCTAGATTCTACCTTTGTTTCGTCGGCAGGTAAGTTTGTTGATCGCTTTGAGGATGACGTGGCTAAATTTACCGGCGCTAAACATGCGGTGGCAGTGGTCAATGGAACCGCGGCATTGCACATTGCCTTAAAACTTGCGGGTGTGCAAGCCGATGATGAAGTCTTGGTTCCTGCACTTACTTTTATTGCTACGACCAATGCCGTCACCTATTGCAATGCTACGCCGCATTTCGTGGATAGTGAAGTTTCTACACTGGGCGTAGATGCTGCGAAACTGCGCGACTATTTGATGAGCCACACTGAACAACGGTCCGGTCAGTGCTTTAACCGTGCCACGGGTCAGGTAATACGTGCGCTGGTGCCGATGCATACCTTTGGCCATCCGGTGGATGTGGGTGGCTTGCTAGCTATAGCGCACGATTTCAACATTGTGTTGGTAGAAGATGCTGCCGAATCCTTAGGTAGCTACTATCAAGGTCAACACACGGGTACTTTTGGTCTGCTGGGCACGCTCAGTTTCAACGGCAACAAAACCATTACCACTGGTGGCGGTGGCGCCATACTGATAAATGA
>Ga0105349_10001343_pt1 | contig 10311 bp, 11 predicted proteins | sample EN1Hudseemescosm_FD_83661 | JGI IMG/M metagenome (GOLD analysis project Ga0105349, IMG submission 83661) | Methane-oxidizing microbial communities from mesocosms in the Hudson Canyon - EN1B Hudson Canyon | ecosystem: Environmental > Aquatic > Marine > Cold seeps | place: Hudson Canyon...
TCTTGCACATCCATAATATAATCATGGCAAATCGTATTTAATTCATCAGTAGTAATGCCGGATTTTACCTTTGGTGTAATCATGTTAAGTACGTCGGCAGCTAGGCGGCCTGCCACACGCATTTTTATTATTTCATCTTCAGATTTAATCGCAATTGCCATTCTTATGCTTGGTTTGTTGCGCGCTCTTCTAGTGCTGCAATTCTATCTTCAATAGGCGGATGTGATGAAAACCACGAAGCAAAACCTTTCTTATCATCAATACCAAATGCTGCCATTTGCTCAGGTAATGCTTCTGGTTCTACTTGCCCTAAGCGTTTAAGTGCATTAATCATGTTATGGTGTCCTGCTAGATCTGCACCACCTGTATCAGCTACAAATTCACGCCTCCTAGAAACATACATAACAATAGTAGAGGCTAAGATTGATAAAATAATTTGGGCAAATATAGTGGTGACAAAATAACCAATACCATGGCCTCGGTTATTTTTTAGGATAACACGGTCAACAATATGTCCGATCACCCTAGAGAAAAAGATCACAAATGTATTAACTACACCCTGTATCAAGGTTAACGTCACCATATCGCCATTTGCCACATGACTCATTTCATGGCCAACCACGGCTTCAATTTCCCCTTGTGTCATCGAATCTAACAAGCCTTGAGAAACCGCAACTAATGCTTTGTTTTTACTGGCACCAGTGGCAAAAGCATTCATTGATGTTGATGGGAAGATCGCTATTTCCGGCATTTGAATACCTACAATTTTTGCTTGCTTCTCAACCGTCTCGATAAGCCACTTTTCCATATTGTTATTCGGTGATTTAATTACCACAGCACCGGTCATACGTTTTGCCATCCATTTAGAAACTAGTAATGAAATAAAGGCACCACCAAAGCCAAAAACAGCAGAAAAAATAAGTAGAGCTTGTAAATCTAAATCAGACCCGTTTTCTGCCAGAATACCTTCAACACCAAGTATGCTAAGCGTAATACTTAATAAGACGATAATGGCAATATTAGTTAATAAGAATAAAAAGATTCGTTTCATGATGTTTTTTTGTTTATTTAAATAATTAGTTAATAGATAGGGCTATTATCTAATAGATTCAACCCCTATTGGGTTACAATAATTGCAATGAGTAAATATTATTTAATATTGATTTTATTACTTGTTGGCTACGGCCATCAGGTTACTGACCAAGATATTGGTATCAACGATATGGATACATCGGTAGTAAAAAAACACAAACATCCAGCCGACCCTGAAGAGCCACCTATTTGCGAAAATCTAACCATTGCTGAATGTTTAGAAATTATTATCCCTGTGCTTTGGGATCGGGAAGTGGAACGAGACTGTGAATGAGAGTTTTTAAACTAGACTAATTTTTTGCGTGTCTGATAATTCAATATCAATTTCATTATTGCTAATTGGGCAATTAAACTTTAAACGTATGGCTTGGAGTTGTAAGTCTTCTGGGTAGTTTTTATCCGCATTGCCATATAGTCTATCACCAATAATAGGATAATTAATCTCACTTAGGTGTTTTCTAATTTGGTGCTTTCTGCCAGTTTCAATATCGATTTTTAATAGCGATTTATTGTCTATAGTCTTTAATAATGTCACATGACTAACTGCATGTTTTTTATCGATTTCCTCGTTGATTGTTAATGTTTTATGGCTAAATTCACCCTCAACGGTGGCCAGATAAGTTTTATTGATTTTTCGCTGGGAAAAGAGTTCAGACAATTCTTTTGCTGCACGTTTAGCGTGAGCAACCATCATCACACCACTGGTAGCTCGATCAAGTCGATGCACCAAAAAAGTTTGTCGATCTAATGATTTTTCAACCAATCGTGTTAGTGCGCAATGATCCCCCCATTTTGACCCTTGGGCGAATACGCCAGATGGTTTAAACCAAATACTATAGTCCTTCTTATCAAGTAGCAACTCAGGCTTGGCAGAGGTAGAGGATAAGATCTTTTCATTGAAATAAATAAAAATCTCATCGCCAGATTTGAGCGGCTTTTTAATTCGACGCACTCGGTTGGTTTTTTTGCCGCTTTTTAACCAAACACAACCCTTATCTAATGCTGATTTTAGTACTTGTTTAGAAAGTGATGTTGCATCAGCCAATACATTAATCAATAAAGCTTGATTAGTTTGATTAATAATTTTTTGTTCGATGATGCGTTGCATAAAATTTATTTTAATTAAAATAACTCCTATGAACACAATACGACGATTTTTATTTAAAGACCTTGATATACGTGGTCAACACTTGTCTATTAATACAGCTTGGCAGGCAATGATTAAGGATCGAGGTTATTCCAAACAAGTAAGTCAACTCTTTGGAGAGTTGAGTGCTTTGGCAATCATGCTTGCAAATGGTATGAAGCATAAAGGCAAGTTAACTATGCAAGTTCAAGGTGACGGCCTTGTTAGTTTATTATTGGTTGAAGTCACGCATGATTTACAAATACGCGGTATGGTAAGAACCGAGGGCATTGTTACACAGAGTCATAGTCTTGACCAAATACTGGGCAAAGGGCAAATTATCGCTACCTTATACAACGCACAAACTGATCACAGTTTTCAGTCACTTGTTCCTAGAAACCCAAAGGGTTTGATACAAACTTTTGAGGATTATTTTGCTCAATCAGAGCAGCTTGATTCTAAACTTTGGGTGTCGTCAACACAGGATAATTTATCTGCCATGTTGGTTCAAAAGATGCCAGATTCAAAATCAAACGACGAGGAAGATTGGCATCGAATCATGGCACTGTCTAATACGATTACTAATTCAGAGTTGCGTGATCTAACTGCTGAGCAATTGTTACACAAACTTTTTCATGAAGAGACTGTTGAGTTATTTGAAGACAATGCCATTAATTACGAGTGTCATCAAGATCGAGTACGATTTGAGAAAATTATTTTTGACTTGGGTGAGCAAGATGCTCGTGATTTATTGCAAGAGCAGGGTGAAATATCAATCCACAATGAAATATGTAATGAGCACTTGTTTTTTAACAAACAAGATTTAGATCGTATTTTTGTTAAAGATTAATATTTGGTCTTAACATCATATACAGCTAACTTCTTAACACGCATATTGAAAATCATAGTTTCACGAGGGGTCTTAGCGTTCTTGTAAGCTTTACCGATCCAAGTCTCTGCTTGTCTAGGGTCTTTCTTGGTGCCTTGTCCAATCGCATGCATTAAACCTAGGTTAAATTGCGCAACACTATGGTTATTATTAGCAGCTAAGTTGTACCAAATTAGTGCATTTTTAAATTTTCTATCAGGCTTCATGCCTGACTGAAACATTTTTGCAATTTGAAACTGTGCCTCAGCATTACCTTTGTCGGCCTCCATTTTAAAGGATTGATAGCCCTGTTCATATTGACGATTTTTGATCTCTATTATTCCTTGCTCTATGCTGGAAAAACTTGGCTGAATGTACATCACATTAATTAAAACAAATAAAAAGATTTTTGACATGGGTAGATTGATATTAATTATAAGTTGATAGTATTTTATTGTTTTTTTGAGTGTTATTTTAAAAAAAAGTTTTCGATATGTAAACTATTGTAAAAATCAATACACATAATTCCACAGCTATTGTAGAAATTTTACTATCGTTTATATTCATAATTTATTCCTTAAATGTTGTTTTTAATTAAACTAATTTAACTTCTTATCGCCATAGTACTCGTAAGTCAACTTATTTGTGTCTTATTTAGATGGAAAGCCTCCGCAGAGGCTTAAGGGTATGGGGCGAGAAACGGGTCTTGAACCCGCGACAACCGGAATCACAATCCGGGGCTCTACCAACTGAGCTATTCCCGCCATAAACTTTAAATGGTACGCCCAACACGATTCGAACGTGTGACCCACGCCTTAGAAGGGCGTTGCTCTATCCAGCTGAGCTATGGGCGCAAAAACTGTTGCGCTCTAAAGCAATGTACAGTATTTTTTTTATGGTCGGAGTGGAGGGACTTGAACCCCCGACCCTCTGGTCCCAAACCAGATACGCTACCAAACTGCGCTACACTCCGAAAAAACAATAATTATACTTTGTTAAGTGTCTTAGTCAATGCTTAATTCATACCAAACGCTGTCAATTTTGTCGATGATTGATTGATCCATAGCGATGGATTCACCTCACTCCCGATTAGTTTCTCCTGGGAGTTTATTGATTGCATATTAGTCAAAGTAAGTATTGTGAGCTTCGAGTTCGTTTTCGTTGGCTAATACTATTTTAATTTTAGCGCGAGCTTCATCCACTCTGATAATCGAACTCTCTTTACTCTTGTCTTTACTATCACTATTATCACTAAATAAAGTGGATTGCCCGCCAGTCATTGCCAAGTAAACTTGCGCCAAGATTTGTGCATCGAGTAGTGCGCCATGTACAGTACGTGCGCTAGCATCAATCTCAAAACGACGACAAAGCGCGTCTAGATTGTGCATGGTTCCTGGGCGTTGTTGTTTGGAAACCTCTAGTGAGTCAATAATCGTACAATTATCTTCAATACGCTGATCAACACCCATGAGCTGGAGCTCATGATTTAAAAACCCTAAATCAAATGGTGCGTTGTGGATAACCAAAGTTGAACCTTCAACATACTCTAAGAACTCCTCGGCGATCTCTTCGAATTTAGGTTTTCCTTTTAAAAAACTATCCTTAATACCGTGAATTCTTTCTGAGTCACCTACCAGCCGGTCAGGCTGCACGTATTGATGGTATTCATTATTTTCGGTAATCTTTCTGTCGATAATTTCGGTACAACCAATTTCAATAATGCGGTGACCTTCTGATGGCTCAATGCCTGTGGTTTCAGTATCTAGAACAATTAATCTTTCCATCGACTCGAATTTGTTTTTCGTGTAAAATAATCCATTTTATCGTATTTGAAGTTGGGAAATTAAAAGAGATGGCAAGAGTTACTGTAGAAGAGTGTTTAGATTTTGTAGATAATCGTTTTGAATTAGTTTTAGTTGCTGCTAAGCGTGCACACCAACTAAGCTCAGGTGGTTACAGACCAATTTTGGATGTTGGTAAAGACAAGCCAACTGTAGTTGCCCTTAGGGAAATTGAAGCTGGTTTGATTAATGCTGACATCTTAACGGAAGAATATGCAATGGAAGAAGAACTATCTGCACAAGAAAAAGTAGCAGACAGCGCCAAGATGGCAGAAGTTGAAGATGAATTGTCAACCACTGCGATTGACGAATCTAATAATGAGATGACGGAAGTAGAAGAAGCTTAAATTACAACCTTTTCATTTCATAAGAATGACGCATTTGCGTCATTTTTTTTGCACGTGCAAAATAGATATAAATACTAATACTAATCTTTATATGGAAAAAACCATAAAATTATTAGAGCTCAGTTTTTGTTGAAATTTATTTTTTCATAGTGTATTATTCAAATTTACTAAAGTCAAATGGGGGTTGTATATGAGTAATAATAATAATTATTGGAAGGCGAATATTGCACTGATTGTTAAGTGTCTTTCAATCTGGTTCATAGTGTCATATCTTTTTGGTATTGTTTTTGTTGATGTACTTAACACCATTAGAATTGGTGGTTATAAGTTAGGATTTTGGTTTGCACAGCAGGGTTCAATATATACATTCGTAATTTTAATTTTTTACTATGCTAAGAGTATGGGGAAGATTGATAAAGAATTTAACGTTCACGAAAAATAGGTAAGAGGAGAAATATATGGATTTACAGGCATTAACATTTTTATTTGTAGGCGTAACTTTCGCAATCTACATTGGTATTGCATTTTGGGCAAGAGCTGGATCAACGCATGAGTTTTATGTTGCAGGTGGTGGTATTCATCCTATAGCAAATGGTATGGCTACAGCGGCAGACTGGATGAGTGCAGCGTCATTCATCTCAATGGCAGGTTTAATTGCATTTTATGGATACGGTGGTTCAGTGTTCTTAATGGGTTGGACTGGTGGTTATGTACTACTAGCAATGTTGCTCGCGCCTTACTTAAGGAAGCACGGCTCCTTCACGGTTCCTGAGTTTATTTCTGATCGTTATTACTCAAAAACTGCTCGAGTTGTTGCAGTGATTTGTCTAATCATCGCTTCGGTAACTTATGTAATTGGCCAAATGAAAGGTATTGGCGTTGCATTCTCTAGATTTTTGGAAGTGCCATACGAGGTCGGTCTAGTGACAGGTATGTTTATTGTTGCGTTTTATGCAGTAATGGGAGGAATGAAGGGTATTACTTATACTCAAATTGCTCAGTACGTGATTATGATTTTCGCTTACACAATTCCAGCGGTTTTCATTTCTTTACATTTAACTGGAAACCCAATTCCACAGCTAGGATTAGGTAGTACAATGGCTGACGGAACGTACCTCCTAGATAAACTTGATCAAGTTGTTACTCAGCTAGGATTTGCCGAGTACACCACTCAAGCCAGATTAAGTACAACCAACATGTTCGTATATACAATGTCCCTGATGATTGGTACAGCAGGACTTCCACACGTAATCATGAGATTTTTCACGGTATCCTCAGTGAAGGCTGCGCGCGAGTCAGCAGGTTGGGCGTTACTATTCATTGCAATCCTTTACACAACAGCTCCTGCAGTTGCAGCGATGGCAAGATTGAATCTAATGCAAACGGTTGATCAGCCTAATGCTGAACAGAACTTAGCGTATGCAGATCGCCCATCTTGGTTTAAGAATTGGGAGACTACAGGCTTATTAAAGTTTGAAGATAAAAATAATGACGGTTTAATTTCATATACAGGCGACAAGGCGACTAATGAGATGGTTAAGGTAGATAGAGACATCATGGTTCTAGCCAACCCTGAGATTGCCGGCCTTCCTAACTGGGTGATTGCGATTGTTGCTGCTGGTGGTTTGGCTGCCGCTCTGTCGACAGCTGCCGGGTTATTGTTGGCGATTGCGTCTTCCATCTCCCATGATTTACTTAAGGGCGTCTGGAAACCAAATATTTCAGAAAAAGAAGAGCTGAACTATTCTAGAATATCAATGATAGGAGCCGTCCTTATTGCCGGTTACTATGGATTTAACCCTCCTGACTTTGCTGCAGGAACGGTGGCCCTTGCCTTCGGTTTGGCGGCGTCAAGTATCTTCCCTGCACTTATGATGGGAATCTTCTCCAAGAAGATGAATAAAGAGGGCGCTATTGCTGGAATGCTTTCAGGTATCGGTGTAACCTTGTTGTACGTATTCCAACACAAGGGAATCATGTTTGTGGAGTCAACTTCATTCTTAGGAGACATGGACCCTAACTGGTTCTTAGGTATTGAGCCGAATGCGTTTGGTGCGATTGGTGCTCTCGTTAACTTTGCGGTTGCATTTATTGTGATGAGTCGTACAGCTAAGGTGCCTACAGAGGTTGAACAGATGGTTGAGAACATTCGTGTTCCAGCATCTAATTAACAAAGAGTAAAAGAAGTTAGTTACTAAATAAAAAAATAAACACAGGATTCCCCTCAGTTTTCTATTGTTATATTAATATTTTTGTTTAGTTAAGATGCCCAGCTATGCTGGGCATCTTTTTATTAAAATGGGTCATTATGTTTTTTAAGAATAAACACGTCATCACTTCATTAATCGTTGCGCCTATTCTAGCAATTGTTAGTTACTTTGCAGTTGATTATTATGTTTCTGAAGTGCCTCATCAAGCAAAGGAAGGTCAACTATATAAAATGTTAGTTAAGCCAAACTGTCGTTGGGAGAGTGGCTTCTGTGATTTGGTAAATGGCGACCTGAAAGTTAACATTACTTCGGATAACCAGGTGTATGGAGAGAACCAACTTTTTGTTGACTCTACGGCCAACTTAAAGGGGATTAAGTTTGCAGTTGTTAGTAAGAAGGGGGATAGCTCAGACCCGCAATCAATGATATCACTCAATACCAATGGTACGTCTTGGGGCTCTCCACAGTTAAGTATCGACAAGTCAGATTACTTGCAATTTGTTATTTCCGTGAGTGATAGTATTTTTTATGCTGAGACTTCAGCAGTTTTCATTTATAAGGACGTTGATTTCTAATGATGAAGATTGAAGATTTAGGTATTATTTATTTATATTTTTTAAATTGTTGACAGCTATGTATCCAATTATTAAATCAAACAAAAACCCACTATGTGACAAGGAAAAATATGAGTCAATGTATGCTGAGTCAGTTAATGATTCTGATGCGTTTTGGGCCAAACAAGCTAAGGTATTTTTAGACTGGGATAGGGACTGGACTCAGACATCAAACATTGATTACCATCAAGGCCAAATCGAATGGTTTAAAGGTGGAGAGTTAAATGTTGCTTACAATTGTATTGATAGGCATCTGAGCGAACGCGCCGATCAAGTGGCTATTATTTGGGAAGGCGATAATCCTGACATAAGTGAGTCTGTTACCTACCAACAGTTGCATGATAAAGTAGCAAAATTTGCTAATGGCTTGAAGAAACTGGGTGTTAAAAAAGGCGACCGTGTTTGTATTTATATGCCGATGATTCTCGAAGCGAGCTATGCAATGCTGGCTTGTGCTCGTATTGGGGCGATTCATTCGGTGGTGTTTGGCGGCTTTTCGTCCGAAGCACTCAAAGATAGAATCTTAGATTCAGAATGTAAGATTGTTATTACCGCTGACGAAGGTGTGCGTGGTGGCAAAGCGATTCCACTTAAAGCTAATGTAGACAAGGCGGTTGGTGCTTGTGATTGCGTGGACTCAGTGGTTGTGGTTGAGCACACTAAAGGTGAAGTGAATTGGGGTATTAAAGATGTTTGGTATCACGAATTAGTCGCTAATATGCCGGCCGATTGTCCGTGCGAGCCTTATGATGCAGAGACACCTCTCTTTATTCTTTATACGTCAGGTTCAACCGGAAAACCAAAAGGTGTACTACACACTTCGGGTGGCTATTTGCTTTATGCGGCGATGACGCATAAATACACTTTTGATTATCAAGACGGTGATGTGTACTGGTGTACGGCCGATGTTGGCTGGGTAACAGGGCACTCTTATATTGTGTATGGTCCGCTCGCTAATGGCGCGACCACGTTGATGTTTGAAGGTATTCCTACATATCCGGATGCGTCACGTTTTTGGCAAGTAATTGACAAACATCAGGTGAATACATTCTATACGGCACCAACAGCTATCCGCGCACTGATGGGCGCTGGAGATGACTTTGTAAATAAAACTTCTCGCTCTAGTTTGCGTATATTGGGTACGGTAGGTGAGCCAATTAACCCTGACGTTTGGGAATGGTATCATCGCGTTGTGGGCAACGGGAAATGCCCCGTAGTGGACACTTGGTGGCAGACAGAGACTGGCGGACATATGATTACACCGCTACCTTACGCTACAGAACTTAAGCCCGGTTCAGCCAGTAAACCATTTTTCGGTATTGAACCACAAGTAGTAAACGAGCAAGGTGAAGTGCTGGAAGGTGAGGCTGAAGGTATTTTGGTTCTTACTAGGTCCTGGCCAGGGCAAATGCGTACTCTTTATAACAATCATGAGCGCTTTATGGAGGCTTACTTTTCAACTTTTCCGGGTAAGTATTTTGCAGGTGATGGGGTGAAACGAGATGCAGATGGTTATTATTGGATTACTGGTAGGGTGGATGATGTATTAAATATTTCAGGACACCGCCTAGGTACGGCAGAGATCGAGTCAGCCTTAGTGTTACATGAAAATGTTTCAGAAGCGGCAGTGGTAGGCTATCCACACGACATTAAGGGGCAGGGTATTTACGCTTATGTTTCTATTATGAGTGGTATTAAGCCAACTAATGAATTGAAAGCTGAGTTGGTTAAGTTAGTGCGCTCTGAGATCGGCCCGATTGCTACAGTAGACAAAATTCAATTTGCACCAGGATTACCAAAAACTCGTAGTGGCAAGATTATGCGCCGTATCTTAAGAAAGATTGCTGAAAATGACTACGCTAATTTGGGTGATACATCCACTCTAGCAGAGCCAGAGGTGGTTGAATATTTGATTAAGAATAGACTCTAACTACTGCTTACTGATTTCTTCTTCTTCAGTGCATCGAGCTTGATACAGCTGCTGCATTTCATCATTGATTGAAACCACTTTTCCTAGTACTTTCTTTTCTAGGTCTATTGTGTTTTGAATATTGCCACAATAATTTTTAATTTCTTCATTTGTATAACCAATCAAAGTCGCTACACCAATAGCAGGGATTATTAAGCCACTAATCGCAATAGTTTTGGCTGATTCTTCAAGTTTATAAATACGTTCAATATTATTTTGAATATTAAGTTTATTTTGAGTTTCA
>Ga0105349_10001345_pt1 | contig 10306 bp, 9 predicted proteins | sample EN1Hudseemescosm_FD_83661 | JGI IMG/M metagenome (GOLD analysis project Ga0105349, IMG submission 83661) | Methane-oxidizing microbial communities from mesocosms in the Hudson Canyon - EN1B Hudson Canyon | ecosystem: Environmental > Aquatic > Marine > Cold seeps | place: Hudson Canyon...
ATCAGATTCATCACCAAGCCCCATCAACACTAAATGGATCTCTCTACATTCAACAGATGAAAAAATCTTCAATAACTCCGATGTCCCCCGCGCTGGCCCAAAAATTCCTTGATATATTACAACTAGCGAGTCAGCGGGTATTTTAAAAATCTTTCTTAGCAGGTTACGATCTTTATTTTTTATTGAAACATCTAACGTCTTCGGAAGATTACGGATTGTCCACACATTCTTCAGTTTGTATCTAGTTACATACCACTTAGCAATGGGTTCACACACAACAACGACTTCGGCACAGGACGATATAAAAACTCTTTCGCTAACTTTCTCGATTCTTTTTTGCAGCCCTTTTAAATGGGTTCTCTCCGTTTCAAGTTCATGAGGAGTATAGATTAGAAGAGCTCCAGAAAATTTGGCCGCAAGCCATGATAATGGGAGCAACATGGAATTATGACAAGTAATGTGAGTAGGTCGAAATTTAAGGGATTTTTGCAGAATAAAGATCGCATACTGAATCAAACTAAACATTGCAAAGAGCTTTCTCAGAAATTTTGCCTTCGGAGAAAGAAGCCAATCTCTGTGTGAGGAGAGATATGTCTTTTTGCGGTAAACCTCAAGCCCCCAACTTAGTAATTCAAACGTCTCCAGACCTTCTCGCCACAAACCACAAACACCGATTCTGTCAAATACACCCTCTTGGATCGTATATTGAGTTTCTTTGAAAAGTCGGGTCTCTGATTCTATGCTTGAAAGAAATATATGTAAATTCATTGAACGATTCCAGTCTAATAACTCAAGTACTCATTTTTTTATGAAATATCGATATAATTTTGCGGCTTTTTTTACATGCTTTCGTAACAAGTCATTTCTCTTGCTGTTATTAGGATAATCAGAATAAAAATGAGGCGCCTCATTCATAACGCTATAGAATTCATCCAATTCTATCCCCAGCTTTTTACACCAGTAAATCCTATCCTGCTCGAGTTCGTTTGCATCATATAAAGGACTATTTAGTTCTTCGAGCGCCTCTTCACGCGTCATCTGATTTGAGACTACCAAACTAGCTAGGTGAGCTTTTCTTTTGTCATAACCAAACTTTTCAGGAAGATAATGTGCTTGAAAGAACTTAGTAAAAGTAGACTCGTAGTGCTTACCACCGTAATCACGCCACCCCATTTCACTCATTAGGAAACTTTTTGCCTTGTCTTTACTGTAGTCCAACCACTCAAGTGGTCTGTGCGTGCGCATATTCTTCAAAAAAGGGTAATAAATCAAGCCGTGCCATTGCGTATACAATGGATAAGACCGAAGCTTTCGAGCTCCGAATCTCTTCTGAATTGAGCATAAAGACCTTGCGTCGTTCGCATCGTAGCCCCAGCTCTCCGGAAGAATTGACTCGGTTTGCATATTGCCACCATTTAAAATATCTTTTATCCCGTATTTAGCTGCCTCACTATATAACGAAGCCACAAATGCATGGTCCTGAGGAACATCCAAATTTGCTATCCCTGATCTAAAAAAAGATCTCTGCAAGTCTCTCATCTCCTCCCAATCAATGACGATTGTATGAAGATCGATATCAAGCTTCTCAACTAAATTTTGAATATTGTTTACCGCAAGTTCCGAATTCCAACCGGCGTCTACGTGCACAATCAGGGGCCTAAGGCCTAGCTTCTTCACCACGTACCAAGATAAATATGAACTATCGACACCTCCACTAAGCCCCATAATGCAATCGTAATCTTTACCTTTACCCGCCTTCTTAAGGTAATCAACAAGTTTATCTAGCTCTCTATCACAATTTTCCTTGGATCCAATACTATGATTCAATAGTCAAAGTAATTGTTACAGTGATTACAAATACCTGAATCGTCAAACGTTATCCAAGGATCAGATGTATCCATGACGCAATTGGAGCAGATCTGATAAGGGTGCTTATGTAAAAGTGATGTATTGACGTTTTTCTGAAAATCAAACATATAGTTTCCTTATATTACTTTTTAACATTTCCGACAAATTTAAGCCTAACAATTGAGCGAACATATTTTTTTTTCAACGCCTGGAAAGGTAGTAAGATACGGACACGCAAACGCCATACCAAAAACCACAAATAATGCTGTAATTCCAAAGCGTTGATTCGATAGTTGGCGCAGGTATAAGCGAGAAGCTCGCTATCGCAAGAATCAACAGTCCCAACTGCCAAAACATATCCAGTCTTTGGTGTCCTTTAATGATCCATATATAACTGAGCGGCGACGACACAAACCTTATTACAATCAATATTATCAATGGCTGAATTAACCTACCTGCATCCGACCATTGGTCACCAAATATTATTGGGAATATATATGGGAGTATTAATATGAATGGTACAAGCACAATTATGGACACCATGAGCATTAATACAAAATACTTATCAAAGGTCTTCTCACAATTTCCTTCCCTATTGTACTCCTCAGATGCTTGTTGCCGAAAAATATCCTGAACAGTATTTGAAAAAAAACCCAATGGCATATTGACCATTCTGTTTGCTAGCGAGTATTGCCCCAACAAACTTGGCCCAAATAATGAATTTATATAAAAGTCCGGTAGATATGAGGAGCTCGAGTTTATTAATCCAGCTGGCGTTGTATAAAAAGCAAGATTTCTATACTTATGAAAGGTGTTAAATGCATAATTTAGGTCGAAACAGTGTTCAATTACTCTCATGTCCCTAAAAACAACACTGAAGAGCAGCATTACAGCAATGACATTCCCAACAATATTAGCCCATACGAACCCAATGGCATCCAAACCAACTAAGCCTATACCTATTTGTACAAACGCCGTTGAGAAACCAAGAATCAACTGATTTAAACCTAGCTGCTTGTATAGGTTTCGCCTAATCCACCAATTATAAAAGCAAGTATATATTCCGGTAAGCGCCAGGGTAACTGGAAGCCATGGTGCAAGCTTTAGAAAATTAGTTCCAAATAAATTTATAAAGATCGGTTCTGGGATGCAAAACAAAACAACAGCAGAGAAGATTGCCACTCCAAGCGAGACGCTTAAGGCAAGCAAATTAGCGCGCGCGGCCTCTTCATCTGAGGGAGCCAGCAAAATAGCATTTTGGAGCGAAAAATGCGAAAAGGAGGATATTATTGCGACAACGCCAAAAAAAACTGCATACGTTCCAAAATCATCAGGCGAATATAGTCTTGCTATTATGGGAGCAGAGATAAGAGGGATAATTTGAACAAATGCCGCACTCCCCATAAAGTAAGAGTGCGACATATTAAATGGATTGTTCGCTTTCAAAAAGCCCCTAAGAGATTTCATTGATCGACTCTAACTTAGCTATCCTTTGTTGCTCTGTAGGATATTTAATAAGAACCGCTCTATGCTTACCATGAAATACAAACATGGCGCCAGCAGCAGCAGCAGAGGCCCCACCAATTCTAATTGCTGCATCAACATCGTCGAGGTTCCTTGCTCCGCCTGAAGCAACTACTGGCACTGAAACCTCATCTGAAATCCGATTAATCAAGTCAATATCGTAACCACATAATTCTCCATCATTATCAATAGAATTAATTAAAATTTCACCAACGCCCTGCGATTCAAGCTCTCTAGCCCAGCCTTCTGGAGTAAATGGAATTTTTTCTGTGCCACCACAGATCCTGACCTCTTGTCTGCCGTACCAATTTCTTGTCACGTCTATCGAGCCTACTATTGTAGATACACCAAAATATTTTGATAATGCCGGGATTAAATTTCTATCTTTATATGCTGCCGTGTTGACAATCACCTTTTCAAATCCAATTGCGGTGAGCCTTCGGACAATTTCAACTGAGTTAACACCACCGCCATATGACAAGGGCATAAAACATTCACTCGCGATGTCTTCCAAAATTCTAAAGTCTGGACCTTTATTAGTCTTAGACGCGTCGATATCAAGAAAGCATAATTCGTCAACTTCTTTTTCGTTGAAAATTTTAATACAATTTATCGGATCCCCTATATAAGCGGGATTCTTAAATTTTCGTGTCTTATATAGGCCTGATCCTTTTAAAAGCAATACAGGAATGATTCGTGTTCTCATGTAGGCTTTATACTCATTGATGAATGGGTTGATATAACTTTGGGATACTATTTATTGTTTTTATAACCGCTTCAAAATCTAAATTTATTGAATCCAAATACCATTGTATGGACTCATAGCGAGGTTGATTTTCAACGGCAACTAACTTCAGTGCTTCCTCCCTAGAAATCATTCCCTCTCGAATTTGGTTGCTTCTAAAAGTATCATGCTCAGTAAAACCAGCAACTGTATAATAGACATAGTTATATAACGCTGCAGTGCCATCACCAATACGCCAACTAGTTGGAGTGTCATTTGCCCACTCCCAGTTGTAACTCTTTAGAGTAGAATCAACGATCTCTTCATCCCAAGTCCAGTAATCAAAAATATGGTAATAATCAGTTTTTTTATTAATACTGCGCCAGTACTCACCACTCAGGGTGTCGGCGATTGAAGAATTAAAATAGGAGGGGTTTTTGAAATATTCTTTGTACCGCTTATATTGGTATTCTAATTGAGACATCATTCCATTGCTGTATACATGTTCATTTGAAAAACCAGGAGCAATATTCAAAAAACCAGTTTTGAAATGCGTTGTTTCCATTGGATTAACGCCCCACAAATTGAGGCTGATACCAGTTTCTTTTTTTACATCTTCACAATACCTAAAAAAGTGCTTATCCCCCGCAGTCCATAAACTGATCATTCCAAGGTGTGGGTTTTTCAGCCAAGCAGATACATTCTTTCGAATATTATCCCTTTTCTTTGTGATATCAGCAGCGATGATAATATTCTCCACCTTCAGCTTAGAACATATGCGACTAATATTTCTTCGACCAAGATCGGTTACCATCCCCCAGTCATAGGTATAAGCAATTGGATTCATACCTAACTCTTCGACTATTAGATGCATCCCATAGCTGCTATCTCTACCTCCTGAGAAAGGAACTATGCAGTCCCGAGAACCTTTTCTACGGTATGGTTCCATTAGTGATTCAAGAACCGAAACCGGTTTAGGAATATTTTTTAACGTATAATTATCGCAGTAATTACAAACGCCATACTCATCAAAACTAATATAAGGCATTGTTTCCGGCAAAATGCATTTCGTACATCGCTTTAGATCATGCTGAGGACGCTCGAGTAATTGATCTCTCGCAGACACAAACTCAAATTTCGGAAGAAGATAATTTCTATTTTTTGTGACCGCATCATCGATTACGATATCTTCATAGTTAAACTTGTAATCGTAGGAAAATAGTCCAAAAACTTGCGTAACTGATGTTAGTGAGATCGAGGTGAGAGGATAGCTTTCAGAGGACACATAAACCGAGTCGCCCTTAAATCCGTAATAAAGACTCCCATTATTCGAGATTAAATACACTTTATTAATTTTTGGAGCTATTAAAATAGCGGATATGACTCCCTCACAAACATTAAAAATCTCCTGTACTGCATCATCCTCACTGAGTCCTTTTTTGCTAAAGTGCTCAAATAGGGCGGGAATTACTTCCGAATCAAGCTCAGTCTCAGCCTCTAATCCAAGTAACTCCCAAATTTTTAGATAATTGGTAATAATTCCATTGTGGATTACTATCAAATCATCTTTTATCACTGGCTGATTATTGGAGACATCATTTGTCACCAGCCTACTATGACCAGCAATAAAAGAAGACGTCAAATACCCCCCTGTATCTTTAATTAACTCTACGGATCCGTAGTCTCTCTTTTTTACCTGAATATCTCTTTCTGCTTGAAAAATAAGGCCCGCAGAGTCTACTCCTCGTGCCTGCGCAGTTCTAGCTAGATGACTGACATCACCTGCATTCAATCCTTTGTCATGCTGAAATATTGCATAAACTCCACACATATTGGTACCCTAAGTATATAGTTGAATTAAGAATGCTCTTCTTCTAGTATCTCGATATACGCTTCAACCAATCTATTTGATTGAGTTTGCCAGCCCAAGCTTTCTATATCTCTAAACCGAAAGTCTTTTTCTGTATTTGATAGTGCTAACACTGCAGCGACCATATCAGCCTCAGACTCACCGCATGTTTCACCGATTTCATGCTCTTGAATAACTCTGGACAGTTCTGGGAAATCTGACGCTAGCACAGGTAGACCTGCAAAGCAGCACTCAAATAATTTGTTAGGAAGACATAAATAGTCACTAAGTGAAATGTTTTCAATCATACAAAGCCCAAAATCACATTCGCTAACAAGGGGAACTACATCTTGATGATCTACTGGTTGATGAATATGTATATTAATATTTTTGGAGCTATAGCCCTCTATTAATTTATCATAAGCCCCCCAACCCACAAAAAGTATATGTGAGTCGATATCATTTCTGGCAAAAACTTTAAGAGCTCTTGGTATTCCTCGCCCAGACGAGAAAATACCTAAATAAACAAATATCTTTTCGCTGTTTGAAATCCCAAATTTGTGCCTAATACCAAAACTAACTCTAGACTCTTCGACTTGAGTCGAGAATTCTGGCGCGTTTAATATAACAATATTCTTCTTATCGCCAAATTTTTCAACATACCATTTATTAATCGATGGGCTAACGGAAATAAATAAATCAATATGGCGCCAAGACATTGCTTCGATAAATTTCGTGACCAATGAGTTTGTCGAACTCTGAAGGTTTTTATTTGACTCAAGTTCATGTGCATCATAAATTAGTTTTGCTCCACAAATAACCTTAATAACCAGACCAATCGGGAGCACCAGTGCATCATGGCAATGAATTATTTTAGGCCTCATTCGAAGGCTATATTTCAGGGAGAAAAAAAACAGTTCGAAAAAGGTAACGGCATGTTTCACTGATTTAATTTTTGAAAAAAGGCGACTCAACCCACGTTTACACGTAAAGAGATTCAAATCCTGATTTTGACTAGATCGGCTCTTTTTTGGATCTGGCTCCTCTAATCCGACCCCATATAGCTTGAGGCCATGTTCGTGACTAAAGCTTTTAAGCGATCTCATTTCTTTGAGAATTCTACTGTCGTTCTCAATATTCGTATCACTTATGTGAAGTATGAAATTTGACACGGTCTTATAAATCTACAAAGTTCTTAAGCAAACTGAATCCGAAAGAGTGGCTTTTTTCTGGATGAAACTGGACACAATGCAAGTTATTCTTTTGAAGACCACAAGCGAATTTATAGCCGTAATCTGTGGTCATTGATATTATCGAATTATCGTTTGGAGTCAAAACATATGAATGGACAAAGTAAAATCTTGGTAGTTTTTTACAGCCATAAAGTAATTGGGAGTTTTTATGATCTTCGACATCTCTCCATCCAATATTAGGCAGTGGCCATCTTCCCTTTATATCTTGATGATTAAATTTTTTCGTCTCAGCATCAAACCATCCTAATCCCGCCTCGGTGCCCTCTTCGCTGCATTTAGTCATCAATTGAGCCCCGAGACAAATCCCCAATATCGGAATTTTCACTTCTAAAGCCATATGATTTAGTACATTCTCAATATTTAATTCACGGATTGCTAGCATTCCAGAATCGAACGAACCAACGCCTGGTAGTATTAGCTTTGAAGCATCACCTATCACATTAGAATCATTCGAAATTATTGAGTCCTCACCAATTTTGGCAAGCATATTTTTTACTGAACCCAAGTTACCAAGCCCGTAATCGATAATGGTTATCATGAATTATAAATCTCTAAATACTGAGGTTTGATACAAAGAAATCCTACAAAGAACCAAAAGGGAGGCCATGTAAAAAAAGCATATAAGCTCCCCAGTCCTAAAAAGAACAATGCCCATAAAAAGGCCAACTTATCAACGCTGGCAAGCGTTCGCAATCTAGGGAGTGCAATTGTCAACAAAATCATTGAAAAAATAATAAATCCAAGAACTCCAGTGTGAGTCAAGATCGATAGTATTATACTGTGGATATAGGTGCCCTCGGGCAATCCGATGTGCTCGTCTGCCAAAAAATTACCGAATACGGGGTCAACACTGAGCTGATCAAAAAAGGTTAGCACGTAACCAGCGCGAGAAGTGACTGATGTAATATCTAGTGACCCCTCCATAAGTGGTTGCAATCTACTAGTTAATGCAATGATTTGAAAAAAAGGCGAATTCATTAGGTAAAAAACGCCGAGCAACATAAAACCTATTAAGAAAAATTTTCCCATCCAAGAGGCATGGTAAAAAGAGCTCCAAAAAAATATTGCCACCGCAAGCCCCCAAAACGCGACGATGCCCGTTGAGCCAATAAAAGCGATCACTGCGACACAAAATGTTAGACTTGAGACAAACGCTATTTGCACATAAAGAGGCTTCCTCCCTGGCCATAAAAGCTCCAGCAGCAACATCATTAAAGAAAATAAGATGATGGTGAAGTCGGTTATGGGTTGATAATTTTCAGATATTACTGGATCTTGTAGATAACTAACGCAGGTAAAGACTAGGGGTAAAGGAATAAGCAATGCAATAGATTTAAAGAGGCGTTTACTTGCGTTAGCTGTAGCGGGTAATTGATAAACTCTTTGTAAAGTCTGTATAGAAAGCGCAGAACCGGCGCCAATTACTGCTAATGGAAGTAATCCAAACCGTGGCGAAATTAAAATTCCATCAACTGTAAAATTATCTCCCGAAGTCAATAAAATTCTAAGTCCCACATAGACGAAGAACAGTAGAATAATTAATACTGAATTAAAAAGGACCTGCTTATAGCTTATTCCCACAAGAATTTTACAAATTGCTAACGAAAAGCAAAAAATCCATCCCAGAATACTTATACCGTTGTGGGGAATACTAAATATATCTAGTCGAATAGTTGTAGATAACTGATATATAAGAACTACAAAAAATAAAATCGACGTTAGAAATGAGAGTTTATTATTATAATTAATATTTATAATAGCCTCTTCAATTCATTTATTATTGAATCTTGCTGACGAGTATCCAAGTATGGATGCATAGGGAGACTTAGAACATGTTCTGATAAATATTCAGACTGTCGTACACCAGTGCTCACGGAAGGGTAATGTTTATAACCTGATTGCTTAGATAGTGGATTAGGGTAGTAAATAACAGATGGGATTCCAGCTTCTTTTAATTCTTTTTGTATAGAATCTCTTGACTCAAGAATTAACGTGTATTGAGCCCAAGCAGAGGTGCCGTTACTCTTAATCTTTGGCGTCTTAACTAGTTGCCCTAGACTGCTGTCGTATTTATCTGCAACGATCTGACGAAGCTTAAGTTCTTTAGGAAAAATCTTAAGCTTTTCTAGTAAAATTGCAGCTTGAATAGTATCGAGCCTTGAGTTCAAACCAATTCTTACATTATCGTATTTCTCTGAGCCCTTGCCATGAAGCCTAATAGAGTTAATAAGCTCAGCATCTGAATCATTATTAGTAAATACCGCTCCTCCGTCTCCATAGCATCCCAAGGGTTTTGCAGGGAAAAACGATGTCGTTGTAGCATCTCCCATACTTCCAACAGATCTTTCATCAAGCGTTGCACCAAAGCTTTGAGCACCATCAACTAATACTTTGATTTGATTTTCATGCGCAATTTCAGTTATCGCATCAACATTTGCAGGATATCCAAATAAATCTACTGGAATAACAGCTTTAGGCCTCAACCCCATCTTTTTAGAATCTATGATAGCTTGTTTAAAACTTTTAGGATCGATGTTAAATGTATCCTCACAAACATCTACAAAAAAGGGTGTGGCACCTAATTGAGCCGGGGCCTCTGCCGAAGCGACATAGGTGAAAGACGGGACAAATACTGCATCTCCAATCCCTATACCCCAGGCCATCAAGACAAGTGTCAATGCGTCCGTACCATTAGCGCAGGTAAATGCATGCCTAGCCCCAGTAAACTCAAGAAGTTGGCCCTCAAATTCTTTCACCTCAGGGCCCATAATGTACTGCCCGTGATCTAAAACTCTCCTAATTGCCAAATCTAACTGCGGTCTAATTAATTTCTGTTGAGCCGCAAGATCTATAAACTGCGTCGGTGCCGAATATTCGCTCATTAAATAATTTCCTCAAGTTTGTTTGGGGTAGCAAGTCGATAAGCAGTGCCTTCAATTGGGCAAATCAAATCCTCATCAAGACGACCGCCAGCTTTACTCATCCAACCGATGCGCCTTGCTGGCGTCCCAGCCATCAGCGCATACGCGGGTACTTCTTTAGTCACTACAGCCCCTGCGGCAATAAAACAGTATTCACCTAGGTCATGGCCACAGATAATGGTGGCAT
>Ga0105349_10001346_pt1 | contig 10305 bp, 10 predicted proteins | sample EN1Hudseemescosm_FD_83661 | JGI IMG/M metagenome (GOLD analysis project Ga0105349, IMG submission 83661) | Methane-oxidizing microbial communities from mesocosms in the Hudson Canyon - EN1B Hudson Canyon | ecosystem: Environmental > Aquatic > Marine > Cold seeps | place: Hudson Canyon...
CTTCCAATTTGACTCCGAGAGAGATTCGGTGGAACAAGGCCTCAGCCTCGGAGGCGCTTTGATTTCCAAGCTCCCCCTCACCGAAACTGAAAAAAATGCCCTCCAGTCCGCTCTGAAGGAGGGGGTCGATAATGCCGTTCGCCATGGCAACAAGGAGAGCAAGGGAGGCCGAGTGACAGTCAATTACGTCGTAGATCCTCGTCGGGTGACGATGTTGGTCGAAGATGAAGGCGATGGATTCGATCACGAGTTTTTCCTCAGCCAAATCGAGGAAAAAGATGCCTTCGACCGCGCCAAGGAACGGATGCGCGAAGGAGGCCGGGGAGGTCTCGGAATTCTGCTGATGCACCGCTGTTCAGACCGCCTAGAGTACCTAGGCAAAGGAAATGTTGTCCGCATCGAGAAGGCACTCCACCGATAAGAGGTCACTCTTTTAGAGGTGCAGATGATCCGATTGTTCCCGGATGCTTCGAATAGGATTGACAACAGGGGTTGGAATCCGCACAATTGGAGATCTGGCTCAGACGAACACGACTTATATCGTCAGTTCTCGGATGTCGTCAGAGCGGGTGTAGCTCAGGGGTAGAGCATCACGTTGCCAACGTGATTGTCGTGGGTTCGAATCCCATCACCCGCTCCATTTTTTCCCTTATTCTCTTCTCTAGTCTCCTTTTCTTCATCCCTTTCAATTTCTGCTGTGGAATATTTTCGCCAGCAGCATGGGGATCATCTCCCATCGCTCACCTTCTCTTTAAAGCCACATTTTATCGGCATTACTGAAGAGAAGAGGGAAGCTATGGGGGCGATTTTTTGTGTAGGTAGTTTCGTGACGATAGTTTAGGATTTTTGAATACTAAAATTTCTAGACTTACGAAGTCTCCCCGCTGATTTCAAAGTCGTAATAATAAGGAAAACTTCATGAACTCATTCCGCCTACTGATGTTGATAGCGCTGTCTCTCTGTACCTTTGCCATCGCGCCAGCCGTTGTCGAGGCGCAAACCGGCTCCATTTCAGGAGTGGTTACAGATAATGCAGACGAGGCACTTCCTGGCGCCAAGGTGATCGCCATCAGCGGGACCGGCGGCTGGGGTGGCTGGGGCAACATGGACATCTCAGATGTGGATGGGTCCTACCAGATTGCTGACCTTGAGCCGGGAACATACGAACTCAAAGCCAGAAGAATGGGCTTTGAGTCCGTGACTGTCACCGTCGAAGTACTCGACGGTGTCGATACCGTGGCTGACTTCACCCTATCTCCGCCCACCTACGGAGCTGTTTCCGGGCTCGTTACCGATTCTGCAACGGGCGATCCTGTCGAGGGTGCACACGTCAAAATTCTTGGAGGCTTCGGAGGAGGCTGGGGAAGCGGGCAGACCACGACCGATGCTACAGGTGCCTACACTCTTGAAGATGTGCGCACTGGCGACCGCAAAGTGTTGTTCTTTAACGATGGATATTTCTCACAGACAGCAGATATCACCATTGAGGATAGCGTTACCACTACTCAGGATGCCGCTCTCGCTGCCCTGGCTTACGGCTCAGTCTCAGGTGTTGTTACAGACGGAGCGACAGGTGATCCCATCGAGGGAGCGTTTGTTTTCATTCGTGGTAATGGAGGCTTTTGGGGTGGCTGGGATCTCGTGACAACGGATGCCGCCGGTGCTTATGCCTTTGCAGACGTATTGATCGGTGAACAAGAAGTGAAGGTCTTCCAGCAGGGATACTTCTCCGAGACTGTTGCGGTAACCGTGACAGAGGGGGCCGATACCGTTGCCGACGTAGTGCTCGGTGGCTTGACCTACGGAGCCGTCAGCGGAATCGTCACCGACGTGGCCACCGGAAAAGGAATTGAAGGTGCTTGGGTTCGCGTACAGTGGGGCGGTTGGACTCAAACCGACAGTTCCGGAATGTACGAAGTGGCGGATGTTCCTACGGGAACCCGTAACGTTCGAGTCTTCGCCTGGGGCTACAATGGTGCCAATAGTTCAGTGGAAGTCCTTGAAGGCAAAACAGCCAACGCAGATTTCGCCCTTGAGCTAAAATAGTCGACTTGAGTGGACATTGGTGATCGCAGTATCGCCGGGTAAGATTTTGATTGGGTCGAACACTTTCAAGTGTTCGACCCAATCTTTATTCAGCGAGTTTGAAATGACGAAAGGAATGAGATTCTCGTGCGCTTTTCATCCACAGAGATTATCGCTCTATGTCTTTCGCTCATTGCGCTGGCCATTTCTTTTTCAGGGAGAAACAGCGATTCGGATCGGCCTGAAAAAACAGCGGTTTCGGATCAGGGATCTCGACTGTTGCGTATCGAAGAAGAGATCGCTCGGCTTAGAGAACAGATGAATTCGACGGCTGCTCAAAACGGCACAGCGGAGCCGATTAACGATGTGGGTCGCTTGGTTTCTCGCCTAGAAGCATTGGAAGCTCGTGCGGTTTCTTCTGCAGCAATTCCAGAAGAACTGAAGGATGAGGCGATTTCTGTGGAAGAGATGGCCCGTACCCGGAGGGCCATTGCAGAGGTTCGCCGCAGTGAAATGGATGCCAGGGTCGCGAGATGGGTCGAAAAAGAGCGGCAGAAGTCAGAACGACTTCTCGCCGACATTGAAGAGCAGTTGAATTTGCCGTGGGCTGAGCAGGAGAGGGTGCGACTCATCATGAGCGAAGAGTCCTCTTCTCATGCCGGAATACTAGAAGAGATGTGGTCCATGGATGACCCCACCAGCAGGAGCGAAGAAGAAGCTCTCGCCTTAGAATGGGATCAGGCCACATTAAGGATGAAGCAGATTCGCCTAGAACGTGATCAACAATTAGAATCTCTTCTCGGAAGAGAACGGTTCGATCAACTTCTAAAAATAGTTCAACCCGTCCGTCGCTCGAATGATGAGCAGCAAAATAAAACGCCATGACGGTTGTCGTGTGATCAATGATTCGTGAAGGGTTTCCTATGCAGTTTCATTTTTGGCGGACCATCTTGCTCGCTCTTTTGACGATCGTTGTCCCTGCTTTCTCGATGGCCCAGTTGCCGTCTCCCCCCGATAAGGTTGAGCGTGAGGCGTCACCCGCAAAAACGGATGAGATCGTTGCTCAGCACGAAGGTGGCTACATTCTTCTTGCTCCATTAGGGAGTAACGATGTGAATGTGATGGATCGACAAGGAAAGATAAAATTTCAGTGGCCTGGGGAAAGACGCCCCGGGAATTCGGTTTATCTTTTAGATGACGGATCACTCCTGAAAACAGGATCTCTTGGGCGAAGAGGCCCCCACGGTTTCGATGCGGGTGGCGCGGGTGGCGTGGTTGAGAAAATCTCGATTTCGGGTGAAGTGGTTTGGCGACTCGATTGGGTTTCTGAAAAGCATCTTCAACACCACGATATAGAACCGCTCCCCAACGGAAACCTGCTTTTGATCGCTTGGGAACGCAAAACCCGCGAAGAGTGCTTAGCGATGGGAAGGCATGAATCTCTTCTTCCCGAAGGAGAACTCTGGGTGGATGCCATCCTTGAGATCAAACCTACGGAAAATAGTGGTGGCGAAGTGGTTTGGCGCTGGAGTGCCTGGGACCATCTGGTTCAAGATCTTGATCCCAAGAAGCCTAACCATGGGAGCCCCTCCAAATATCCCGAGAAGGCAGACATCAATCATGTCAGTTTGCGAAGTCGCCTTTTAGGTAAAGCAGATTGGATGCATACGAATTCGGTGGATTACAACGCTGAGCTCGACCAGATCATTCTTAGCGTTCACGGTTTTGATGAAGTGTGGATCATCGATCACTCGACATCGGGTGCAGAAAACCCCGGGATTCTCTGGCGGTGGGGAAACCCACAAGCGTATTGCCATGGATCCGATACCGATCAAGAGCTCTTCAAGCAGCACGATGCTCAGTGGATAGAGAAAGGGAGACCGGGCGAAGACAACATCCTGATCTTTAACAATGGCCAAGGCCGCACGGGAAACTATTCCACAGTTCTAGAAATTAAGTCACCGCTCAAAAAAGATGGAACATATCGCCGACAAGCTTCGGGGGCTTTCGAGGAGGCGCAGCAGATTTGGAAGTATGGAGAGCGGGGACAATTTTTCTCGCCCAATATTTCAGGAGCTGAACGACTTCCGGGAGGCAACACGTTGATATGCAGCGGCGCAAATGGAACCATTTTTGAGGTGACTCCCCAAGGCGAGCAAGTCTGGAAGCACATCAATGAGTTAGGCGGCGGCCCCGACGGAGCAGGGAGACGCGGAGGGGGAGGCCGAGGCGGTGCACTTTTCAGAGCGCCGTGGATTCCGCCAACGCATGCGATTTTGAAGGAAATGAAATCAAAAGAGAAGAAGCCGGAAACCGAAACTCCCCAGAAGGGCACAGCTCTTTAAGATCACAGTTCTTTAAGGCTAGAGATACTCGATTCGAACCCCTGACCTCCACACTGCCAGTGTGGGTACTGTGATGTGATAGGGGCCCATTTCCTCGATCCCATTCCCACGATTAAGCCGGTGATAAAGGCTCCCGTTGATTTCATAAGGAACTCCTCGTCATTATTTAAGAGGCCTGAAGGGGGCTAATGGATCCCGACCTAGTGCGGGTTCGATGACGGTTTGATTTTCAGATAGATCTTCTAAAAAACCATCGACGGTGATCACTTCACCAATTTTGCAACTTTGGGCCATCGCTAGGAAATCACCGAAGTTACAGCGAATGTTTCCCTCGAGAGTGACCCAGACCGACTTTGGATTTGTTGTATCGACACTTTTGACGATTCCGCGGACTGAAATCTTCTTGCCGATATAGGGGCTACCCTTGTCTGCCAAGTCTTCTGCCAGGATTTGAACGATAGGATCTGCGTAATCCATTTTGAGGCCGGTACAGCCGATGATCACGACGAATGAAAGGCTGAGTACAATTGAGTTCTTCATGATGATTCTTTCAGTTTGACTGTGTTTTTAGCTAGAAAATAGGCATCGATATTTTCTACTTTCATGGGATGAAATAAAAGTATGAATCTTACGAAAGTTACTGAGGTGAATATCGGTCGATGCTGAGAAGTGCAGGATCTCGAATGAATGAGCGTTTAAGTGTGGATTTTTATAGTGCCGATTTATTTTTATGATGTGTATTCTGTGAAGGTGTCATTTCGTGATCACAATTGGCGAATAAAAAGCCGTCAAGTGTTCTCTCTGAATGAAATTTGTCGCAAACCAATCTGTCTGATTTAACGGGGTATCGTCATGGAATATGCGGATCTAGTGAAAGCCTTCGGTGCATTCTTCGCCATTATGAATCCTTTTGTGAATTTGCCGATCTTTCTGGCTTTGACGGTCGGGTTCACTGTTGCCGAGCAGCGCTCTTTGGCGATCAAGGTCACGCTTTTTTCTGCAATGATGTGTGCTGCCATACTTTTTGCTGGCCAAAGTATTCTTGGCTTCTTCGGAATATCGGTAGACGAGTTCCGGATCGCTGGGGGGATTGTTTTGGCACATATTGCATGGTCTATGCTCAACGGCAGTAGTGCGGCATCTCATCATGGATCTGAGAAAGAGCAGGGCGAAATACAAAATCTATCGGGTCTCGCATTTTATCCGATTACTTTTCCGATGATCGTGGGCCCTGGAACGATTGCGACTTTGATTATTTATGCGGGACACGCAAAGGGAATCGAGCAGACCCTTGAAATCGGGGGGATTGTCGGCGTCATTCTGTTATTGCTCTTTGCCGTATTGTTTTTCGCATCTTTCTTTGGCAAGGTCCTGAGCGATACGATGCGTGTCATCATGACCCGCTTGATGGGGATGATTCTCTTGGCGATCGCTGTAGAGATGATGGTTGCTGGTTGCAAAGTTGTTTTGCCGGGCTTGGCCTAGTTGACAGCCGATCTCAATTCAGGAAAAGATCCGTGACCACCGGTCGATGGTCGGAGGCGACCGACTCCGGAATAACCCATGAAGACGTAGGCTCCCATGCACTGGGGGGTCCAGTCATGATGTAATCGATTTCGATCCTCGGTTGGTCTGCTGGAAAGGTTGTTGCGGAATCACGGGGCTTCGTCGCATCCTTGCCCACCTGTCTGAAGGCGTTCATGGTGCGTGATTCCGGGACGTCATTGAAATCGCCGAAGACGATCCAGGGGGTGTCAAGGGTCTGGATCTGGCGAAGAGTCTCCATTGCCTGTGCGTACCGAAATCCATCATCCTTGACCCAGTCAAAGTGAACGGCGACAGCGGTGACGACCTTTCCTGCATCGGTCTCGATGCGAGTCGCCAGAGCCACTCGGGGTTCATTCCCCTCGGGCAATCGCCACGATTCATGGGATTGAATCGGTCGTCGAGAAAGGATGGCCAATCCGTAGCGTCCACCCTGGAAATCCATGAACGCACCGTAAGCTGCGTGCATGCCCAGCCTCTCTGCCAGCCATGAAGCTTGATCGACGCCACCGCTTCGCCGTGCCTGATCGTCCACTTCCTGCAGAGCGATGATGTCAGCATTGAGCGTTTTCAGGGTGGCCAAGGTTCGTTCGAGATCCAGAGTGCCATCCATGCCGCGGCCATGTTTGATGTTGTAGGTCGCCACTCGAATCGCAGAAGAGGCGTCATGCGACAATTCGTGGCTTTTCGTCAGGGAGGAACATCCCGAAAGCACGGCTGAGATCAGTATGACAGAGAGATAAAATCGCATTTCAGACACAGTTTACCCATGAAACCTTCGTGCCGTCATTAAGAAACTCCGTCTCATATTCGGGACAACAGTTTCTTTGATGAATTGTTTGATAGCTGGATTTGATGGCCGATTCAGAGGGGCAAACGGTCTGTGATCTTTGCGCAGAGGTTACCGTGGCGAGGTCGAACAACTATTAACGTCTTCAGTCAATTGGCGGATGATGGCTTCTGCGGATGCTGGGTTGGTGCCCAGGGGAATATTTTCTATTTCACAGATGCGGATCAGCGCATTCACATCAGCACTATGCGGCTGGGCCCACAGCGGATCTCTGAGGAAGATGACAGCGCTGATTAAACCTTCTGAGACCAGTGCGCCGATTTGTTGATCCCCACCCAAAAGTCCAGTCCGAACTTTGCGAGAGATCTGTAAACCGGTCTTTTCCGTGATGGCTAGACCGGTGTTCAGTGTCGAAATGATCGATTGGCCCGAGAAGAAATCTCGGTGCGATTGCACCAACTCGACCAACTCTGATTTTCGTGAATCGTGAGCGACCAGAGCAATGTATCGATCATGGTATGCCCCGGAGAGACGCTGGATGCACAAGCGGGTCAATGCCGAATAGATTCGACGAAATTCAGCGGGATCATTCCAACGTTCCTCGAGGGTTTCAAACGAGATGCGGGAAATCTTGACAGGCCCTTGGGGGCGGACGGTGGCACTGGCCAAGCCTCCGGTGATAAAACTGATCTCCCCAAGAATGCAGGGGGCTTCTTGAATAATCGTTTCGCCAGATCGAGTCTCGACTTGGACTTGTCCTTCGTGCAATAGGACCAGATTCTGAAGGGGTTCGTTCATTTGGATCAGCGCTGCGTCAGCGGAAAGTCGGTCGTCATCCGACAAGAATTGGGCGTCAGCGGACTCTTGAGAGAGTTCGGAAAACAGGCCTAGAGAGTCGTGTCGCATCTTTTTCCTCGGTTTCTAACGTGGATAACCCATTCGCTATCCTATGTCGGAGAGGAGAGCGAACCCGCTCAAAATTGTCCAGATGAGGAATTTTCCATGTCCGCACGAGGCCGAAAATTCTCTGAAAACCCCCCCGAATCCTAGAAATTGGCAAAAAAACATGGATTAGGGAGCATCCCATCCTCGGCATACGTTGACACATCTGGGGGAGGACACGATGATTCTTCATTAGGCATTGATGCCTATAGAAGAAAAAGGAGCCCTTCAACGCTCATGAATGATGATACGAACGGAGCCGAGGGCTCCGAAACGGAAGTGACTAATATGAATACCAGTGCTACCGAGAATCCGGTTGCCGATGCAGGCACCGATTCACAGGATTTTATTGCTAGTAATATCGAGCTTGTCGACGAGGGAGCTTGTCGCAAGCGGCTCAAAATCACCATATCCCAGGAAACAGTGTCCTCCGAATTGGAGACGAACTTCCGCCAACTGAAGAATAGCGTCATGTTGCCGGGCTTTCGACAAGGTAAAGTTCCCCTGGCGATATTGAAGAAGCGATTCAACGATCAGGTTCAAGAAGACGTTCGCGAAGATCTCAAGGGACGTTCTGTAGAAGAACAGTTTGAGGCTGCCGATTACAAGCCTCTTGGATTCCCTGAGTTTGAAAACGTTGAGTTCTCTGCTGATAAACCGTTCACTTTTGAGGCGGTTTTTGACGTACAACCCACCTTCGAGCTTCCTGAGTACAAGAACATCGAGATCGACTCCGAAGTGGTTCCTGTAGAAGATGCAGATGTTGCCGCAGAGGTCGATCGTATTTGCGAGCAATCAGCGACGTTGGAACCCCTTGAGGTGGGCCAGCAAGCAGAGGGCGACTTTGCCGTTGTCGACATCGATCTTCAGGTTGAAGGGGAGTCCATCTTCTCTAAATCTGAAGTGGTGATGAAGATCGGTGACGACTTCATCGATTCGATGGAGATCTCGGGTCTGTCAAAAGATTTAGCCGGTGCGGCTCAGGACGCGACTTTTGAAAAGTCAGTCGAGGTGCCTCAGGACTTCCCGGAAGCCGAGCACAGAGAGAAGAGCGGCAGCATTCACCTGACAGTTCGCGATGCGAAAAAGATGGTGACGCCTGAATTGGACGAAGAGTTTCTGGGCCGCCTTGGTGTCGAATCCGAGGAAGATCTCAGAAATAAGGTCAGAGAAGGAATGGAAGGTCGCCGTATTGCCGAAGAGAACACTCGGCAAGAAGATCTGCTCTCTGAAAAAGTGGCGGACTCCGTCGAAATGGAACTTCCAGAATCGATGATTTCACGTCGCAAAGATTCATTAGTCCGTAACAAGATTATGGAAATGATGCGCGAAGGTGCCTCTGAAGAGGACGCGAGCGCAGAGGCTGAGAAAGATGAAGAGATGGGGAAGCAGGCGAGGCTTGAACTCGTACGCATCTTCGTCCTCGACAAAATTGCAGATGAAGAAAAGGTGTTCGTCACTGAAGACGAGGTCGTTCAAAGGTTGCAGGCGATTGCCTCAACTTACCAGCGCCCCCTCGAAGAAGTGCTCGAACAGTACCGCAGCGGTGGCATGATTCCTGAATTGCGTAATGGCATGAAGAGGGAAAAGGTCAAGCAGCTGCTTCGTAAAAAGGCCAAGGTATCCGGCTCCTGAGGAGCTTAATGACAGCAACACAAGTTACAGGGGGACACACGAGATGAGTGACGACCTGATGCGCAAGATCGACGAGATTCATGACAACCTCGTTCCATTCGTCATCGAAAAGACGGGCCGTGGGGAAAGATCCTACGACATCTTTTCCAGACTTCTGAAGGACCGAATCATCTTTATTGGTGATGCGATTCATGATCACACAGCCAACCTCGTGATCGCCCAGATTTTGTTCTTGGTTTCTGATAACAGAAACCAAGACATCAACATTTACATCAATAGCCCAGGAGGATCGGTAACGGCCGGTCTAGCGATTTACGACACCATGCAGTTCGTGCAGTGTGACATCGCTACCTTCTGTATCGGGCAAGCGTCTTCCATGGGCGCAGTTCTTTTGGCCGCAGGTGCAGAAGGCAAGCGTCACGCTCTGCCACATTCTCGCATCATGATCCACCAGCCTTGGGGAGGTGCTCAGGGCACTGCCCAGGACATCGAGATCCAGGCCAAAGAGATCAAGCGGAACAAGGAAGTTCTCAGCGAGATCTTGAGTCATCACTCTGGTCGATCACCCGGTCAGATCAATGACGACTCACACTTGGATTTCTTCATGTCCTCCAACGAGGCGAAGGAATACGGTCTGGTCGATCAAGTGATCGAGACCCTTAAACCGACCACTGAGGCGAGTTAGTAGGATTAAGAAATGTCTTCAGAAGGAACCGGGCCATCAGGCAAGGAAAGTTGCAGCTTCTGCGGTAAGCAGACGCATGAGACATCTCGCCTGATTGCCGGGCCTCCTGGGCTTTTTATCTGCGCTGACTGTGTCGATCTGTGCCACGTCATCATTCATCCAGAGCCAGGTTCAGGTCTCGAGGACGCACCATTGGCTCCTCGTACTTTGGATGATGTTCCCAGCCCTAAAGAGCTCTACAACGAGTTGCAACGATATGTGATTGGCCAAGAAGAGGCGAAGCGAACCCTCTCCGTTGCGGTCCATCTGCATTATCGCAGGTTGGTGCATCTGGATAC
>Ga0105349_10001348_pt1 | contig 10301 bp, 9 predicted proteins | sample EN1Hudseemescosm_FD_83661 | JGI IMG/M metagenome (GOLD analysis project Ga0105349, IMG submission 83661) | Methane-oxidizing microbial communities from mesocosms in the Hudson Canyon - EN1B Hudson Canyon | ecosystem: Environmental > Aquatic > Marine > Cold seeps | place: Hudson Canyon...
AGGTTCCGCCGTACATGTTTCTATTGCGGGAGGACGTAAAACAATGGGTTATTATTTAGGTTATGCTCTATCTTTATTTGGTCGCAGTCAAGATAGGCTTTCTCATGTATTAGTATCGGAAGGATATGAAGGGCATCGTGATTTTTACTACCCAACACCCTATAAAATAGAAGGTTTTAAAACACGAGATGGTAAAGACTTAGATACTTCAAAAGCAGAAGTGACTTTAGCTGAAATTCCATTCATTCGGATGCGTCAGGATATGCCTAAGAGACTTTTACAGGGCAAAGTAGGTTTTTCAGATACCATTAACCTAGCCCGTAAAGCAGAACTTACGCCTGAATTAATTATTGACTTAGAAAATAAGAAAATATCAGCTAATGGTGAAGTATTTACTATGCCAGCAGGTGTTATTGCTTTCTATAGTTGGCTATTAAAGCAAACTTGTGACTCACAAGAAGCTTTAGAAAAACCGCTAGAGGTTGAAGGGAACGTACAATATGCGCAAGACTTTATAACAGATTACCGGACAGTTGTCGGTGAAATGGGCGCAGAAACCACTGAAAACGCATTAAGTAAAGGCATGGAAGGTGCTTTTTTTGCTGAAAAAATAACCCGCATTAATAAGCAGCTAAAAGACAATTTAGGCGAACGCTTAGCAAAAGCGTATTTAATTAAAAGCTCAAGGCATCATGGGGCGATGTTTTATGCCACTGACTTACTTGCCGAACAAGTCAGATTTGCCACAATCAAATAACCAACAGGGAATAAAAAATGACACACACATTAATCAGTTTTTTAGGTAAAGCCCCTAAAGATGATGGCGGAAAATACCGTACTGCTAATTATGATTTTGAAGGTGAAATAAAAACCACTGAATTTTTTGGCTTGGCTTTAAAAGACATAATTCAACCTGATAAGATCGTTATTCTAGGCACAACGGGCAGTATGTGGGATGTGTTTTATGAAAAATGTGCTAAATCAGAGCAGCAGGAAGATCGCTGGTGCGCTTTAAGTGATGCAGTATTAGAAGATCGTGTCACAAGTGAAAAACTAACAGCCTGCGAAGTCGATTTAAGCGCAGAATTAGGCGTACCTTGCGAATTAAAGTTAATTCCTTATGGAATCGATGAAGCCGAACAAACCCAAATACTGGAAATTATGGCAGGTGACATAGACAAAAGAGCCCAAGTATCCTTAGACTTAACACACGGCTTACGGCACTTACCCATGCTAGGCTTACTGAGTGCAATGTACCTACAAACAGCAAAACAAGTTGCTATCAAAGGTATTTATTATGGCGCACTGGAGCTAACTGAAAACCGTAACCAGCCTAACTCACGTACTCCCGTAACACGATTAGATGGTTTATTAAAAATAGCTGACTGGATTAGTGCCTTACATGGTTTTGATAAAACAGGCGACATAACCCCCTTTAGCCCCTTACTCATAAAAGAAGGCGTACCAGAAGAAACCGCCAATCTATTAAAAACGGCTGCATTTCATGAAAGTACTCTAAGCATCACCAATGCGCGTGGGCCACTTAAAAAATTTGCAGAGCAAACGTCAGGGCAACTACCTGGCATTGCTGGATTATTCAGTGACAGCTTAAACGAACGTATTAGCTGGAAAGACCAAAACAGTATTTACTTACGGCAACGTGAAAAATCCATCTTTTATTTACAGCAAGGGGATTATGTTCGTGCCGCTGCATTAGGGCATGAAGCTGTGATTACGCAATACCTTAAAAAGAACAATCCCAGTGCAGATATGGAAAGCTATGAGATACGTGAGGAAGTGCGCCAAAATATTAAAGCACAACTATCAAAAACAGATGTCACCGCTTATAAGTTGTTAAGTAATATTAGAAACTCATTAGCTCATGCTAACCGCCCTAATAAAGGGGAAATTCGCGCAATATTGAGTGATGAGTCACTTCTACAGAAAAAATTAACAGAATTATTTAAGCAATTACTACCAGAAAATTAGGCAGAAAAGGACTAAACATGCAAATAATAGAAGCAGCATTTGAAATTGTCACGCCTATGTTTATTGGTGGGGCAGATAAAACAGAGGACCCTGAAATACGACCGCCTTCAATCAAGGGTGCACTGCGTTTTTGGTGGCGAGCATTACAATGGGGAGCGTGCTTGAAACAAGCAAAGGGTAATGCCGAGCAAGCATTACATGCATTACATGAGCAAGAAGCTGAGCTATTTGGGGCTGCATTTAAAGATAATAAATACGGGCAAGGGAGGATTTTATTAAAATTAAAAAAATCATCAGGTAAAGAATTACCCGCTAAAAAAGCCAGTATCCCAAACCCAAGCTCAGGGCAGCAATATTTGCTAGGACAAGGGTTGTACCATTTTAAAGAGGGACTTTTACAATCTGCTTTAGAAAGTCAGCAAACATTTAAGGTTGTTTTAAAGACTGATAATGAGGTAGATGCGCAACCCATTATCAATACTTTAATGCTATTTGGTTTATTGGGTGGATTAGGTAGCCGAGCACGTAAAGGCTGGGGATCTGTTGCTATTCAGTCTTTAACATATACTGATAAAGATAAAAATAAACAAAATATAACAACACCTGAAGATAAGGCGAGTTATAAAAATATGCTTACAGGGTTATTAAGCCAACTACCTGATGAAATGCCGCCATTTACCGCTTTTTCTAAACAAACCCGCATTGATTTATCCGCATTTACCAATATCTCAGCCGAAAACTTATTAACTAACGTGGGCAATGAGCAACAAATGTACCGTAGTTATGGCAAAAATTCAGGAGGAGGGCATAAAGTGAGTGGCAAAGAGGCAGAGCAAAATTTTAAGGGAGATCATGATCTAGTTATTGACTTTGCACAAAGAGAAAATATTACAGAACACCCGCGGCGTATTGTATTTGGGCTGCCGCATAATTATTTTTATTCAGATAAAACTAAAGTTGATGTTATCGCAGTAGATACAACTATACCTAAAAATAAAAAAAGTCGGCAACATCGTCGTAGTTCTCCTCTTTTTATACATATACATGAATTAGCTGGAGAGTATATTGCGGTACAAAGTTTGATTAAGGCAGATTTTTTGTCAGATAAAGATAAAATTCAGTTAGAAATTACAACTAAAAATGATCGTCATAAAGGAGAAAAAGTTGAGTTATCTCCCCATATTAATTGGAATGATATTATCACTTATCTTGAGCGTTTTAAGGAAAGAGAGCAAATCTTATGAGCCAACAAGACCAATACTTCCACTTCACTTTAGGCCCTGTACAAGGCTTTGTTGCCCAAGCGAGACGTACGCGTGATTTTTGGGCAGGTTCATTTTTACTGTCCTGGTTATCCGCTGTTGCTATGCAGGCGGTTATTAAGCAACAAGGGGAAATAATTTTCCCAAAAGTAAGTGATGACTATCTCGACTGGTTAGAACACAAAGGAAAACCAGGCACAGAACCACAACAAGGTTGTATCCCCAACCGGTTTAAAGGCGGACTAGCTAAAGTACCCCAAGATTTTAACCCTGATTTAATCACAGATAGTATTCAACAAGCATGGGCTGCCTTGGCTGAACAAATCTGGCAACAAGATTTAACGCATTGCCCATCAGAAACGCGAGATATTTGGGATAGACAGGTAAACAATTTTTGGGAAATAAGCTGGGCATTATCGAATAACGCAATCGAAAGTAACTTATTAGATAGACGCAAAAACTGGCGTAATTACCTGCCTCCCGAAGAAGCGGGGGTTAAATGTATGATGATGGACGGCTGGCAAGAGCTATCTGGGATTGCTACCCCGAACCCCAAAGGTTTAGATTTATTCTGGCAAGATCTGATAACAAAAGGCGGAACCGCCATAAAAACAGATTTACGCCCGCATGAATACCTCTGTGCGATCGCCTTTATCAAACGCCGTTTTGCGCATTGTTTTGCAGAGCTAAAAACAGACATGCCAAACGGCTGGACTTTACACGGTTGGGCAGTTAAAGCCTCAATCCCCTCCGTTGCTTATATGGCGGCTGCTCCGTGGTTAGCGCAAGTGTTAGCGCAGGCACCAGAAGATAAATTAACAGCGTTTCATGATGCAGCAAAAAAACTCACGCAAAGCTATGGTGAATACCAAACCCGTTTGGATTGTATTGATAGTGCATTAAACAAACGGGATGATGGGAAACTGTTTTGGGACACCAAAAGTCTCGATGGAAACGTCTTTTTTGAATCTGCATTAGAAAACAAAAACATCTACCCTAACCAAGGCCAAGCTAAACCCGTAAAAGATGCCTTAAAAGCATTACGCCAATCAGTTGATAATATCGAACCCGTCAGCCCATTTTATGCCGTATTAATGATGGATGGTGATTCACTCGGTAAACACATGAGCACCCCCTCAAAACAAGAAAACATTAGTATCGGCTTAGAAAAATTCACCACAGGCGTACAAGGTAGGGTTAAAAAACACAGCGGTTTTCTTATCTATGCCGGTGGCGATGATGTCTTAGCCTTATTACCATTAGAGAAGGCACTCAACTGCGCCAATGAATTACGCACCTATTATTTAGGCTGCTTTAGTGATTATGACGATATAGATACCACTCTATCAGGTGCAATTGAATACGCCCATATCAAAATGCCATTAGGTAAAGTACTCGGCGATGCACATCACTTATTAGATGATATAGCCAAAAATGCAACAGGCCGTGATTCAATTGCCGTCAGAGTATGGAAGCCAGGAGGCCAACACTTGCAATGGGCAATGCCGTGGGAAAAAGCATTCGTAGATGGTGTGGTGGTAATTGATCAGTTAGCGAGAAACCTTCAAGAGGCGCAACAAAAAACCCCTTTCTCAACTAGTTTCTTTTTTCATGTAGAAGAACGCTTTGTTATGCTGAATGATAATGCCAGCAAAGACAAAGGATTTCCCTTTACGCCTGACGTTATGACGCAGTTAATTGCAGCGGATTATCTCAATTCGGGGGTTAATTCACATGGTAAAGAAAATAAAGTGAGTTTACAAACGGCAAAGACTTTACTTGCGCCATTGTTATCTCAGTGTTTTGAATGGCATAGGAATGTAGATAATAAGCAGGAGCCTTTTACGTCGCATTACACGCTACGAACAGATGCATTGCAATTTATACGTTTCCTAGCGCAAAAAGGAGTGAAAAATGGGTAAGCAGAAAAAGAAACAAGCGCAAGGTGTTAAAGTTAATTACAAACAACAGCAACGCCAAAAAGAAAAAAATGAGCAACAACAGGAAGCAAAACAACGCAGCGTACAGACTTGCGCTGAAGGTGAGATAACACTGGAATTACACCCCTTTGATACATGGTTCTTCCGTGAATCTCGTCCACATGATGCCGCTGGCGCTAGTGAGCTTAGCAGCTTGTTTCCGCCACCTACTCGTACCTTAGCAGGCGCATTGCGTACCTTTTTAGGTGACCAAATGGAGATAGACTGGAAAACATTGCAATGTAAAAGCAATGATTTTGATTTTGAAAAAAGCTTAGGTAATGCTGAGCATTTAGGCGAATTACAGCTTAACGGTGCCTGGATAAACTACCAAGGACAGCGCTTATACCCAGCACCTTTGTACCTTATGCAAAAAGAAAACAAATTACAACGGCTGCTAATAGGTCAATCGGTACGTTGTGATTTAGGCACAGTCCGCTTACCCGAAATGCCTAAAGACTGCGTAGGCTATAAAAATCTTGAGCAACAATGGTTAACCAGCGCAGGAATGAGGCTATGCCTAGAAGGCAAAGTGCCTAATGCAGCTGATATTGTTAAAGCAGACGATCTGTTTAGCCACGAACCGCGCTTAGGTATTGCCCGTGATAACGAAAAACGTAAAGTGATCGACGGCAAACTATACCAAACTCAACACCTACGCTTAAAAGACCAAGTACATATTGAACTCGGTGCAAAAAAACTAGCGACAAGCTTGCTTGAAGTTTTATCTAAACAACAGCAAAACACTATTTTAAGGTTAGGTGGCGAAGGACGGATGGCAAGTATCACGACCAGCGATACCGCCGAGCCCTTTCCCTTTATAAAAAAACAGAATACCGACACCCTATTGATTCACTTTGTAACACCAGCAGATTTTGATGGCAAGATGTTCCCCGAAAATTTCATTCCAAATGACGAGAAAAACCCAAGCTTTTGGAAAGGTGAAATCAACGGGATTAAATTAACCATAGAAGCCGCCGTTATTGGTAAAGCACACCGTGAAGGGGGGTGGGACATGAAAAACCATCAACCGCGTCCTGTGAAAAGCTATATTCCAGCGGGAAGTGCTTGGTTTTGTCGCTTAACAAACCCAGACGATTACCAGCACCTACACGAAAAATTACACGGTCACTGCATGGGAATAGATAGCGCTTACGGGCGAGGGCAGATTTTAATTGGGCAATGGCAAGACACAAACAAATAATTAAGGAATCAAACATGACAACAAAAAATGCATTAATAGGACTTTGGGCAGAAACCAGCATTCATGCAGGCGCAGGTAGTTCAGTCGATGGAATCGATTTACCTATACAGCGAGAAGGGCATAATAACTGGCCGTGTGTCTTTGGCTCATCCGTGAAAGGCGCTTTAAGAGCAAAAGCAGAAGATAAATTAGGCAAAGATAATGGCAGCATTGCCTATGTTTTTGGCCCTGATAGCAATAGCGATAAAGCCTTAGAACACGCAGGTGCTTTATTAGTTAGTGATGCCCGATTATTATTACTACCAGTTCGCTCGCTAACCAGTCACTTTAAATGGGTCACTTGCCCTGCTTTATTGCAACGCTTAAAGCGCGATGCCACACGGTTAGGCATGAGTGTAGACTTTACCGAGCCTAATGCACCTGATAATAACAGTGCTATCACCGCCGCTACAGAAGCCGTGGATTTATTTTTAGAAGAATATCGCTTTAAAACTGAGTCTGCCGGTTTAACAGAACTAACCACTGCCCTAAATAAAATAACGGGCATTGCCATTGACGATTTAAACGAACAATTAGTCATTGTTAGTAACGATCAATTTAACTACTTAGCTAAATATGCCACCCCAGTAACACCGCATATTGCCATGGATAAGGATAATATCGAAAAGAAAGTCGTTAAAAAAGGGGCTCTTTGGTACGAAGAAACCTTACCTGCTGAAACGGCCTTTTATTTTGCACTTAGCGCGCATAAATCACGTGGGGATAATATGACCGCAGATATGATTTTAAAATGCATTACCGAAAGCTTATTTGGTGAGTCGTCTTATCTACAGCTAGGCGGAAATGAAACGGTCGGCATGGGCTGGTGCAAAGTCACCGTGAGCGAGGCGTAATAATGGACTTAACCATACAGCAGCAGCGCGCTAAATTTGCCCTAGATCGCATTCAAAATTTAAATAAAGACCCCATTAAACTAACGGAAACTGAACAAAAGGAGTTTATCAATTACGCCAGCGGCTTGCCTGCCATGATCCACATGAATGGTCTAGGTCAGGCAATGGCCTTTTGTAAATTAAAAGGAAAAAGGAAAAAACCTGAAGAGAAAAGTAATGATAAAGGTGTTGAAGCATATAAAGCCTTATATGATTTAATCTCTGACTGGCTGTGTAAAGCAGGACAACCCTATCACGAACAAAAAGATGTACTCGCAGGTATCACCCAATGCGATATGACACATTACCAACTCGCACAAGCCGAAGCCCTCGTTTTAATGAGCTGGGTCAAGAAATTTGCCAAAGCCTTTTTAACCGAGGAAGACTGATGAAAGCCCCTTTATATAAGGAATATCAAACGCTAGCTAATAAACCAGATAATGCGCATTCAGGATTATGGTTTGATCGCTTTTTTAATCAATATAAGGAAGGCTGGAATTTAATCAATGAAAAAGAAGACGGTAAAGACGGTAAAGTTATTTGGATTAATCAAATAAAAGGGCACACTGGAAATACAAAACAACTTAAAAGCTTTACCGAACGGCAAATATCCTTAGTCAACGAACTAAAAGGCAGTAGCCCGCGCTATAAAAGCGACTGGCATTTTATTACTGGTATGGGTAACTCGCATCCAGTTGAAAATGGTTTTAGCTGGCACCCTACTTTAGCTGTACCGTATTTATCGGGTGCATCGGTAAAAGGGCTAGTGCGTGCTTGGGTAGAATTGAACGATGAAGAATTGAGTAATGAAGCCAAAAAATCCCGATTAAAAAGTTGGTTTGGTACCGAAGATAAAAAAGACGTTGCCGAGCAAACAGGCGACTTTCTATTTTTTGATGCACTACCTGATGAACCGCCTAAATTAGCTTGCGATATTATGACCCTGCACATGGGTAAATGGTATAGCGATGGCGATAAGGCTAAATTAAGCGATAGCTCAGCTATTCCAGCTGATTGGCACGAACCTGTCCCAATCCCCTTTTTAGTGGTTAAAAAAACTGCCTTTGTGTTTCATATTGCGCCACGAAACGGCATTAAGTCGGATGAATTAGATAAGGTATTAGCTGCACTCACTAACGCACTAGAATGGTTAGGCGCAGGCGCTAAAACGTCAGCAGGCTATGGGTATATGAGTGAAGATACACAGTTTTCCGAAGATAGAAAAGACGCGATAAATAAGGCAGAAAAGGAAAAAATAGAAGCTAAAGAAAATAGTTTACTATCAGAACAACAACTAGCCATGAAAGCTATTGCTAAAGTTTTTGCGCAAAGGCAAGAAGATAATAAAAATGAAACGACGGGGGGTGACTTATATCGTGATCTAAAAACCCTCATTAGTGACGCAATAGAGCAGAATTGGGATTTACAGGATAAACAAAGCTTACAGGATTTAGCGAAAGAGATGGTTATCTACATGGGTGCAAAACCTAATAAAGGTAAACCACGTGATTTAATTAACTCGTTAAATGAGTAAATGTGTAGGTTGGGCTGAAGCATGAAGCCCAACAAATATCCAAATACCACCGCATTATGCCTAAAACTCGCAAGGTGAGCAATATAGTCGGACGCGGGGCTTTAGCCCAGCTTTACTTCATCCAACATTGCGGGACTGAAGTCCCGCGTCCATCTGTAATGTTGTCCCGTCTTAAATGTGTAGCCCCAGATATTGGGCTTCATGCTTCAGCACAACCTACTCATAACACTTTCACAGCCTCCTTAGTCTGCATTGACACAATATATAAAAAGCTATGACACATCTACCCGTACACCGCTACCAATTTAACTGCCAAGCACAAGCGCCGCTCCGGCTAAATGATTACTCAGGCTCCATGCTGCGTGGCGCTTTTGGTAGCGCTTTGCGAAAATTATCTTGTGTCACAAAAATGGATAACTGCAAAGCCTGCTTACTCTATCGACAATGTGCTTACCCAAAAATATTTGAAACACCAGCTCCGACAAATGCTGATTTACAAAACTTTAGCGCGATTCCTAATCCCTTTATTGTCGAACCTCCGCCAATGGGACAGAGAAACTTACACGCTGGTGAAGAATTTAGCTTTGGCTTAGTACTTATTGGCCAAGCGATTCCACATTTGCCATTAATTATCTATGCTTGGCAAGCGGCGCTACAGCAAGGATTGGGTAAAGAACGAGCTAAAGTGGTATTACAAACCGTCATATTTGAGCCAGAGCAATTAGCAGAACAAATAATTTATAACAGCCAACAAGGTGAATTGTTAGCTGAACCTCAGTTTGACCGCCCTCTTCTGGAGCCGGTTGATCGACTAAAGCTCCGCTTACTAACACCACTACGCATTCAACAAAGAGGGCAGGTTTTATCGCATGCCATGCAAGGACGAGATTTTCTTATGGCGCTCGTGCGACGCTATTATTTATTGCAAGAATTCCATAGTGACCACTATCAGGCGCCTGATTTCTCAGCACTGGCACAGCAAGCAGAGAGAATTCAATGTAAAACACAATTTCATTGGTATGAATGGCAACGTTACTCATCACGCCAAAAACAAAAAATGGTGTTTGGTGGCGTGTTAGGTGAGTTAGAACTGGAGGGAGACTTATCCGCTTTTTTACCCATGTTGGCACTCGGACAATGGCTGCATGTCGGTAATAAAACTACCTTTGGTATGGGAAGGTACTTGATTGAGGTATAATAATCGTTCGCGTATTTTAAAAGTGCGCGGAGTTTTAGAAAAAAGGATGCAGAATTGATTTTTTTTGCATTTTTAGTTAAAAAAGAGAGTCTAAAAAATGTTTTTTAAGTGCACTTGTGAACCCCCTTTTCAGTCTATTGATAATAAAGGGTTATTAGCGGCGAGCAGTTAGAAATTAGCCCTGTTTATGAAGGGATTAAGAC
>Ga0105349_10001352_pt1 | contig 10276 bp, 7 predicted proteins | sample EN1Hudseemescosm_FD_83661 | JGI IMG/M metagenome (GOLD analysis project Ga0105349, IMG submission 83661) | Methane-oxidizing microbial communities from mesocosms in the Hudson Canyon - EN1B Hudson Canyon | ecosystem: Environmental > Aquatic > Marine > Cold seeps | place: Hudson Canyon...
GCAATGGTTCTAGTAAATGCTGCTGTGCCTGAAAGTAAGGTTGAAAAAAGTACAAAGAATGCAAGAGCCACAAACAACCATTTAGCCCAACTTCCAAGCACAAGAGCAAACATATTTTGAAGTGCTCCTATGATGTCTATATCCCAAAATGAATTGTTGGAGAGAGTTTCTTGTAATTCTGGTATTTGATGAAGAACCCCGGCACCAAGAAAAAAGAAGGGCAGGGTTCCTATTGTTATGAACATAACCGTTACCCAGACGTCTGTCTGCATTACTTTTATCCAGCCTTTAGTTTTTTCTAAGTCCCCTTCGTTATCTGGAGCATAGCCTTTCTCCAAGCACCAATAAGTGTAAGCCATGATTTCTCCGTAACTTATTCCTGTAAATCCAAAGACGGCCAAAGCTAGAGGGAGATGATCCATCGGGAAATTAAAAGAGAGGCCTTCGTATACTTGTGCTGCATTAATTTCGTACGGCGTTGCTTGCATGGAGAAAGCAATGATCATGGTTACTATTGAAAAGAATAAAACCATAATAAGTAAGACTCTCTCAAGCGTCAGATAAGACCCCCAATAAAGTATCAGCCAGGTTACTAAACAGCATGTAATAACCCAAACCTCAACACTTAATTGAGGAACCATCATATGACCTGCTTCAGCCACTGCGCCCGCAAGACCACCCATGCCCGCTATTGAAGGCACAACTCCAATAAACATAAACCAGACCAGCCACGAAGTTGTTTTACCTTTTATGGTGGTTTTAAAACCTGGCATATCTGCAAAGGCCTCTAAAAAAGTTTTTCTAGTAACTACAATGTATCTACTTATTTCTGCCTGAATTATTGGTTTGCTCCACATGCTCAATAGGAGCCACCAAAGTAAAGTAAATCCTGCTGCCGCTCCAAGTAAAGGAGTCATGATAATTGAGCCACTGCCAACGACACTGCCGGTAACGATCACACTGGGTCCGATGTATTTAAGTCGGCCCCATAAGGATTTTGGTGGGTTGTTCATTGGATGTGTTGCTTAATAGATGGTTTTTATTTACGAGTATGGTGGATTTTGTATCATTTTATGGAACAATTCATTTGTTTTATTAATTTCCTAATATAAATCTTACTGATGAAATTTAAAGTTGCGTCTGGATTACAAATTGTTACTAGCACTTGGGGGTCCAATAATGATCCCCTGGTCATACTTTTACACGGAGGTGGGCAAACTCGTCATGCCTGGGGTTCAACAGGTAAGAAATTAAGCCAATCAGGATTTTATGTCGTCGCTTTAGATTTAAGAGGACACGGAGATAGCGATTGGGACAGTAACGGAGATTATTCTATCGATGCCTATAAATATGATTTGGCTTCCATTATTCAACAATTAGACAAACCTGCCTCATTAGTGGGGGCGTCTTTGGGCGGTATGGCATCTCTGTCTCTAGCTGGAGATAGTAAGACGAGAGCTTTGTGTTCGGCATTAGTGATGGTGGATATTGGCTTATACCCTAATGAAGAAGGCTCAGACCAAGTCCTTAAATTTATGAGCTCCGGTAAACAAGGTTTTAAGAGTTTGGAAGAAGCGGCATTGGCAATATCTAGCTATTTACCCCACAGAGAAAGACCTAGAGACATCCAGGGGCTTGAAAAAAATCTAAGGCTGAAGAAAGATGGAAGATACTACTGGCATTGGGACCCAAAATTTATTGAAGGAAGGCTTAAAAGTAATGTATCTAATTATAAAGAAAAACAAGAAGAGCTAGCTAAAGGGGTTAGTGTTCCTACTTTGCTTATCAGGGGAGCTTTAAGTAATGTGCTTACTCAAGAAGAAGTCGATACCTTTTTTGAAATAATACCCCATTCTCAGTTTGTTGAGATTAAAGAAGCAGCTCATATGATAGCTGGAGATAGGAATGATATTTTTGCTGAATCAGCAATAAAGTTCCTTAAAGAGTCTAGATTATAAACAAAGGAAAATATTACTTTCATCTGATAATATTAGATCGTTATGATAATTGGTTTGACAGGAGGAATTGGCAGCGGAAAGACGGCTGCTTCTGATGCTTTTAAAAGCTTAGGTGTAGATATTATTGATGCTGATATGTCCTCGCGCAGAGTTGTTGAGAGAGGGCAACCCGCTTTAGAAGATATTCAAGATCATTTTGGCAGCGATATATTGGATTCAGAAAATAATTTAGACCGGGCAAAACTGAGGGAAATTATTTTTCAAGACCCAAAAGAGAGAGTTTGGCTTGAGGAACTACTTCATCCAAAAATAACACAACATATAAAAGATCAACTAGAAAGCTCAAAGAGCCCTTATTGTGTTTTGGTTTCACCTTTGCTTTTAGAGACGGAACAAAAGAGCTTCTGCTCTTCCGTTCTCGTAGTAGACGTACCTGAAGAGTCACAAATTTTAAGAACTTCAAAAAGAGATGGTGTTTCAGAAGAACAAGTAAAAAGTATAATTGCTACTCAAATAAATAGAGAACAGCGCCTTAAGCAAGCCGATGAAATTATAATAAATGACGGTTCTATTGAAGAATTAAAAGAAAAAATACTGGTTTTACACACTAAGTATTTAAGTCAATGTTAGTTTTATGAAGAAGGTTCATTGTCCTCAGTGCAAATGTCTTTCTGAATGGTCTAAAGAGAATATATACAGACCTTTCTGTTCCAAACGTTGCCAGTTATTAGATCTTGGGGCGTGGGCTAGTGAAAACCACAGAATTGCAGGTGATCCAATAATAGATACAGAGGAAGAGCATGATTGGGCTGAACATTAACCAATAGTTTCTTTTAAGTAATCTACTTTTATTAGCTTCTGTAATCGCTATTAATTAGTAAGTAATCTTCAGAGAAATCAGAGGTCATTACTGAGAAGCTATTTTTTCCTAAACCTAGTTTTATGGTTACGGTTAAATTCTTTTTTTGGATTGCTTTTGAGGCTTTTAATTCAGAATGGCGAGGATGTAGATTGCCGCTCTTGGCTAAAGGTTCCCCGTTTAAATGTATAGAAGTCTTAGAAACATCATTTACTTCTGGTGAACGACCAATAGCAGAAAGAATTCTGCCCCAGTTTGCATCGTTTCCAAACATTGCCGTTTTCACAAGGGGAGATTCAGCCACCGTAAAAGCAACTGATTCAGCTTGTTTTTCAGTTTTAGCTTGCATCACTTTAATGATAATTTTCTTTGTGGCGCCTTCAGCGTCTTTTATTAAAAGTTCTGCTAATTTTTCATAGATTTCTATCACTGAAGATCTAATTTTTCTTTCAATTGGAGAACCTCTTTTTATAGTATTCTTTGTTTTTCCAGAGGCTACTAAGATAGATGAATCATTAGGAGACGTATCTCCATCTACAGTTATTCTATTAAAACTTTTTGAAAGAGCTTCATTATGAATATTATCTAAGAGAGTTTTATTAATTTTTGCATCTATGAAAACAAAGCTTAAGAGGGTTGCAAAGTCAGGTCTAATCATTCCAGAACCTTTCGCGAAACCAGTTACAGCAATTTCTTCTGAGCCACTTTTAATTACCGTTGAAAGTAGTTTAGGTTTAGTATCGGTTGTGAGAATTGACTTGGCAGCTTCTTTCCAATTATTTAACTTTAATCTTTTAGATGCTCTTATAAATGCACTGACATATTCATCAGTCTTTAAGTGCTCTCCAATAACTCCTGTTGAAAAGGGCAATACAGATTCAAGGTTGACGCCTATTTCTTGGCCGATTGATTTACAGCAAGCAAGGACATCTTTTGTCCCCCTCTTTCCTGTTCCTGCATTCGCATTTCCAGCATTAATCATCAAGACAGTTTCTTTGCCAAAGCATCTTTCTAAATGTGCTTGTGCAGTTATTACAGGAGCTGCTCTAAAGCTGTTATTGGTAAACCTTCCGCTGATGGTATTTCCTTTTTCTATTAGGATTAGAAGCGAGTCATCTCTTTTGCCATAACGAGTATTGCTTGAAGCAGCTGCCATTTTGATGCCAGCAATATTATTTATCTTCATTACTTCTTCTTCTTGGCATTCTTTCTTGCCATTTTAGCTTCCGCTCTTCTAAGGCGTCTATTACCCGAAGACTGGTTGGGCATTGAACCTTGTTTATTGGTTATTACAGGGTTTTGCTGTTTGTTATCAAAGGCTGAAGTCTTTTCATGATGCAATGTCTCTTTTCTTTTATCTCTCGAGGGAGCTATGTCTTCTGGGTTATTGGCTTCAATTTCAACTCTAGAGAGGAACCTTATTCCTTCGTGCCTAATTTTTTGCAGTAAGGTTTCAAACAACTCGAAAGATTCTCTTCTAAATTCTAGTTTAGGGTTTTTACTTGCGTAGCTCCTAAGACCAATACCTTGCCTCAAAGAGTCAACAGCACCCAGGTGATCTTTCCAGGAATTATCAATAATTTGGAGTAAAATTTGCTTCTCAAAGTCTCTCATTACAGGACCAATGATATTGCCCTTGTCTTTATAAAGGCTTGTGTATCGGTCAAATAATTTATTCGTTAGATTATCTTCATCAAGACCGGTATCTTCTTTGACCCATTCTTTGATTGGAAAATTATGACCAAAAATATTTGTTAGAGAATTTTCAAGCCCATCAAGGTTCCAATTACTCAAAGGAACATTTTCTTCCTTTAAATTTAAGATCTCGGTTTCAATTACACTCTCTCTCATTGAATCAAGTAGATCTGTAATAACGTCTGATTCTAAAATCGTATTTCTTTGAGAGTAAATGATTTGTCTTTGCTCATTGGCCATGTCATCGTATTCAAGAAGCATTTTTCTGATATCAAAGTTTCTTCCTTCTACTCTTTTTTGAGCTCTTTCGATTGCACCCGTTAACATTCGATGCTCTATTGACTCTCCTTTTTCCATTCCTACACGTTCCATGATATTTTTAAACTGATCTGAAGCAAAAATTCTCATCAAGCTATCTTCTAATGATATGTAGTACCTAGAGGAACCCGGATCCCCTTGTCGACCAGATCTACCTCGAAGTTGATTATCCATTCTTCTAGATTCATTACGTTCTGTTCCTATGACATGCAATCCACCAGCCTCGAGAACTTTAGCATTAAGTTTTTTCCACTCTAGATGGAATTTTTTTCTAAGAGATTCGTCTTGACCTCCGCTCTTTTCAAATTCTGCTTCCCAGTTGCCGCCAAGCACAATATCAGTTCCTCTGCCAGCCATGTTAGTTGCTATGGTGACCATATTGGGTTTTCCAGCTTGCGAAATTATTTCAGCTTCTCTGGCATGATTCTTTGCGTTAAGGACCTGATGTTCGATCTTTTGATTTTGCAGAAGTTTAGAAACCATTTCAGAGCTTTCTAGGGAGGCTGTTCCAACAAGAACGGGATTGCCTTTATTCCTATATTCATCAATTTCTTTCACCACAGCTTCGTACTTTTCTATTTCAGTTAAGTACACTAGGTCATTATTGTCTTTACGGATCATTGGCTTATTTGTGGGAACCTCCAAAACACTGAGTCCATAGATTTCCGCAAATTCTTGGGCTTCAGTTATAGCAGTTCCAGTCATTCCAGATAACTTCTCAAATTGTCTAAAATAATTTTGGAAGGTACAAGAAGCTAAAGTTTGACTTTCCATTTGTATAGGAACACTTTCTTTTTGTTCAATGGCCTGGTGTAATCCATCTGCTAGGCGCCTACCTGGCATGGCCCTTCCTGTATTTTCATCTATTAAAACAATCTGATTTTCTTGCACCATATAATCAACATCCTTATGAAAAAGAAAATGGGCCCTTAAAGATGATTGAATATAATGGAGTAATTTAAGGTTATTTGAAGAATAAAGACTTTGGTCTTCTTGTATCATATTCGCTTGCTTTAAAAGGGTTTCGATCCGATCATGCCCTTTATCAGTCAGTTCAACTTGTCTTGATTTCTCATCAATTAAGAAATCCCCTAATTGCTCTGATGTAATTTCTTCTCCTTCTTCTTCTCCTCCTCCTCCTTCTTCAACGACCTGTTGTTGCTTGAGTTGAGGAATAAACCTACTAATTTGTTGATATGTTTTAGATGTGTCTTCAGCCGGGCCTGAAATAACTAAAGGTGTTCTTGCTTCGTCTATTAAGATTGAATCAACTTCATCTACGATGGCGTAGAAGCAGTCCTCCATAACCCTTTCAGTTTTGGAGAGAACCATATTGTTCCTTAAATAATCAAAACCCAGTTCATTGTTCGTTGCATAAATAACATCGGACGAATAGGAGCTTTGCCTATCCTCAGGACTTTGCCCCGAGGTTACAGAGGAAACTGACATCCCTAAGTTTTTGTAAAGTGGTCCCATCCAAGTCGCATCTCTTTCCGCTAGGTAGTCATTTACTGTAACCAAAACTACGGTTCTGCATGTTATAGAGTTTAGATAAATAGGTAACGTGGCTACCAGTGTTTTACCTTCTCCTGTTGCCATTTCTGCTATTTGACAATTGTGAAGAGCTACGCCTCCAATCATCTGACAATCATATGGCCTTAAGTTTAGCTGCCTCTTGCTTACTTCTCTCACGGTAGCAAATGCTTCTGGTAACAGGTCGTCTAAACTTTCACCTTCTTTGAAACGTCCTATAAAAATTTCTCTATGATTTAACAGTTCTAAATCGCTTAACTGACCATAGGCGTCTTCAAGCGCATTAATCTTTTTGATTAATGGTTGAATTTTCTTAATAATTTTTTGACTACGAGAGCCAAATATTTTTTCTAATATCGCCATAAAATTTTTACTTAGGAACAAATTCTATCAATTTGTATGAGGAAATATCTGAATATAGTTAAAAAACTATCCGGAACTGGGATCAATAATTGGATCTAGGTAATTGATAGGTGATGTAGTTGGATCGTCATACGTAACAACTTCCCAGGTTTCTGGTCTTGCAATCAGTTCTCTTAACAATCCATTATTAACCGTGTGCCCAGACTTGTAACCCTCAAAAGAACCAACAAGGTTATGACCTAGAAGATATAGATCTCCAATAGAGTCTAGGATTTTATGTTTTATCATTTCATTCTCAAGCCTTAACCCATCGTCGTTTAGTATTTCTTTATCACCTATTGCTATAGCATTATTTTCACTTGCTCCAAGTGCTAAGTTGTTTTTTTTAAGAGTCTCTAATTCACTCATAAAACCAAACGTCCTAGCCCTGCTCACCTCTTTTACAAAAGATGTGCTGTTGAAATTAATAGAGGCTGTCGTCGCATGTTGTTTATGAACTGGATGATCATAGAGCATGGTGAAGGCAACTTTAAATCCATGAAAGGGAGATACTTGAGCCCAGGCGTCACCGTATGGAACTCTTACCGTTTCTTTTATTCTAATAAATTTCTTAGGTGCATCTTGTTCGTGAAGTCCAGCGGATTGAATGAGGAAGACGAAGGGCCCCGCGCTACCATCCATAATAGGTATTTCTGGACCGTTGACTTCGACGTATGCATTGTCTATACCTAATCCTGCCATGGCTGAAAGCAGATGTTCAACTGTTGAGACCTTGACGTCTTTCCAGGTTAGGGAGGTCGACAGAGTTGTATCTCCAACATTCTCTGCCCTAGCTTTAATTTCAACTACTGGGTCTAAGTCCACTCTTCTGAATATGATGCCAGTGTCAGGCTCTGCTGGTTTTAAAGTTAGTGTTATTGGGTTTCCACTATGAAGCCCTATGCCAAAGGCTTTAATTGAGTTTGATAAAGTCCTTTGGGCAAGCATCGCAGTATTTTATATAATTAATTAAGTTTAGGATGGTTATTTTGCCTAACGTGTTCAAAGAGGATTATTCCTGCAGTTACAGAAGCATTTAAACTTTCTATTCTTCCTGGCATTTTAATCGATGCCATATGGTCACATTTTTCTGCTGTTAAACGTTTCAAGCCGTTATCTTCAGAGCCTATGATGAATGCGACACTCCCTTTCATATCTATTTCTGTATAATTTTGTCCTGTTGCAGCTGTAGCTCCTATAACCTTCACTCCTGAATCTGAGATCTTTTCGATGGTTCTATTTAAGTTAGTGACAATGATAAACGGCAATAGTTCCGATCCACCTGATGAAATCTTTCTTACTGTTGGAGTTAAGTGGCAAGACCTATTTTTTGGAGCAATTACGGCATCAGCTCCAGCTGCTGCAGCACTCCTTAAGCAAGCCCCTACGTTGTGAGGGTCTGTAAGATGATCCAATATAAGAATAAGTAAATCTTTCTTTTCAAGAAGCTTTTCAAGAAAAGTTTCGTTTTCTTCAAGTCGCTTGTTACAAAGAATAGCAACTCCTTGATGGTTCTCATCATTAAAGTTCTCTTCAAAAAATTTACCTTCTCTTACGGTTGTTTCTATGCGTTTATCCTTCGCCAAGCTTGTTAATAAACTAATCCTCTTGCTTTGCTTGTCATCATGCAACAGCAACTTCATGACACTCTTAGGCCTTATAGAAATAATCTCTTTAACAGCATTTATACCGCATACAAGCTCTTGGTCATTGTTTATCTTCATTTTAGAATCTCTATATCAATTCTTTGAGTAGTTAGATCTACATCTTTAATCTTAACCGAAAGGTTATCTCCAAGAGAGTAACAATGATTTGAGCTTGTACTTTTAAGCATTTTAGAATTTTCATCAAACTCATAATATTCTCTTCTGGGTAAATATTTGATATGACATAGACCTTCTATATGTAAAGAGTCCAGGTGAATAAAAAGACCAAAATTTGTGACTCCTGAAATAAAGCCATTAAATTCTTTACCAATGTTATCTCTAGCAAACTCACATTTGAGATAGTTAATAGCTTCTCTTTCTGCTTTTTCTGCATTTCTTTCCTTAAGGGAAGAATCAGAAGCAATTTTCTCAATTGAGTCAGGGTTATAAGGATAAAAATCGTTATTGATATTTTGAGTTTTAATTCTATTAAGAGAAAGCATTTTATTATCACTGTTTTTAATAAGTGCTTTTAATGCTCTGTGAACCATCAAGTCTGGGTACCTTCTTATTGGGGAAGTAAAATGAGTATAAGCCGGATAGCCAAGAGCAAAATGTTCTGAAACACCTGTCTCATAAATGGCTAAGCTTAAGGATTGGAGTATCTGCATGTGGATGGTTTCTTTATCTTTTCTATCTTTGGTTATTTCCACCAGGTTAGATAACTCTTCAACTTTTCCATTAATACCAAGATTTACATTAATTTTTCTGCTCCTTGCAAAGCCTTCTAAATTTTTTATTTTAATAGGGTCAGGTTTGGGATGGATTCTATATAGTGAAGAGATCTTTGTTTTTAGGAGAATCTTTGCTGCACAAATGTTTGCTAATAACATGCATTCTTCAATTAATAGGTGAGCTTTGTTTCTCGGTGTGTCCGTAAACTTATGTATTTTATTGCCGTTCATTATCGGAACAAAGAAGGGTATATCCAGCTCAAGAGCTCCCCGAGTTTTCTTAGCCTGCTTCAAGATCTCGTAGATTTCTACTAATCTCTTAAGCGAAAGCGAGTAAGTTCCATGATATTTACCTTCCTGAATTTGTTCTGCTACCCTTTCATAAGTGAGACGGGCTTTTGAATTTATGATGGCTTCAAAAAATTCTACTTCTTCAGGGTCTCCATTCTTAGCTACTGAAGTTTTACAGACCAGACAGTACCTATCTTCATTAGGTCTTAAAGAACAGAGGTCATTGCTAATTACTTCTGGTAGCATCGGTATAACTTTCTGTGTGAAATAAACAGAAGTTCCCCTTTCTCTTGCTTCTTTATCCATAGCACTACCAGGCTTTACAAACCTTCCTACGTCGGCAATTGCCACATAGAGAATTAACTTTCCTGATTTATCTCTTTCAGCAAAAACTGCATCATCAAAGTCTTTCGCAGTTTTACCGTCTATGGTTATAAAAGGCTTATCTCGTAAATCAAAACAATCTAATTCTGTAGATACAGTTTTCTTAGAAAGTTTTTGAGTTTCAGTAACAACATCTTTTTCCCATTCATATTTTAAATTGTATTTAGATATTGACAGAGCAGATGCTTGTTCAAGAATATTGTCTTCAGAAATAATACTTTTAATATACCCTTCACCCATTGATGTTGAGTCAGGTTGTTTAGTCATAATTACGTTAATTAGACTTTTATTGTTAATTTTTTTTGGTATTTGACCTGTTATCTTAATTCGGACTATGCTTTCGAGACCAACCGGGGAGGAATATAAGTTCTTGCCCCTTTTTTCTAATTTCCCGATGAAATCAGAAGTATTACTTTCAATTGTCTTATCAATTGAAGCCCATCCTCTTGGAGTTAA
>Ga0105349_10001360_pt1 | contig 10259 bp, 9 predicted proteins | sample EN1Hudseemescosm_FD_83661 | JGI IMG/M metagenome (GOLD analysis project Ga0105349, IMG submission 83661) | Methane-oxidizing microbial communities from mesocosms in the Hudson Canyon - EN1B Hudson Canyon | ecosystem: Environmental > Aquatic > Marine > Cold seeps | place: Hudson Canyon...
AAGCAGTGGGATAATTAAAATTATGAAAAAAATAGTCTTCATTTTATAACGGATAATCTCTAATAATCGTGTCCTCTCGTTTAGGTCCTGTTGAAATCATAATAACAGGAACACTACATATTTCTTCAATCTTCTTAATAAAGGATTTTGCATTGCTATTTAATTGATCAAATGATTGAACTCCGGCAGTAGGTTCATTCCAACCGGCAACTTCAGTATAAATTGGTTCGGCATCTTCCAAGATCATTGACTCAAGCATTTCTTCCATGGAAAGATTACTAGAATAATCCGTACATATCTTAATGGTTTCTAGCCCATCCAAAACGTCGATCTTAGTAATACAAAGTCCATCTATTCCATTTAGCCTTACTGTGTGCGAAAGAAGAACGGCATCTAACCAACCACAACGCCTTGGTCTGCCTGTAGTAGCTCCTACTTCGCCACCCCTTTCTGCCAGATAAATACCCATATCATCAAATAGTTCTGTTGGAAAAGGACCCTCACCCACCCGAGTTGTATACGCTTTAGCTATCCCTAAAGAATAATCTATGTCTGTAGGACTAATTCCAATACCTGAAGCAATTCCTCCAACGGAAGAGTTACTAGAGGTAACAAAAGGATACGTTCCTAAACTTACATCCAATAAAGCTCCTTGAGCTCCCTCAAAAAGTATTTTCTTGTTGTTATCTTGTAAATGTCTAACTTCGTCAATGACATTTCCAACATAAGGTTTTAATTTTTCAGCATGGATTAAATTCTCATCAAATAACTTATTTTTATCTATTGGAGTTGAGTCAAATGAGTGTTTGAAGATTGAATTATAGTATTCAAGAGCTTCGTCTAATTTATTTGATAATCTTGAAGAATTGTATAGATCCGCAACCCTCACTGAACGCCTACCTACTCGATCTTCGTAAGCAGTTCCTATGCCTCTACCTGTTGTTCCTATTTTTATTGATGTCTTGGATTGTTCTCTAAGCTGATCAAGTTTTATATGATAAGGCTGTATAAGGCTACACGCAGAACTAACAACTAAACGTTCTTCAATATTGCCAATAATATCAGCTGCATCTTCTATCTCTTTAAAGAAGGCGTCTAAACTTACTACAACTCCTCGCCCTAAATAACACTTAATGTCTTTATGGCAAATTGCAGAGGGCAATAGATGAAAAACTACTTTTTTACCATCGATAATTAAAGTATGTCCAGCATTATGACCACCCTGATACCGTATAGCAGCATCAATATCTTTTGCTAAATGATCTACAACTTTTCCTTTACCTTCATCACCCCATTGCAGACCTAAGAGAGAGATAGTGTTTATCATATTATTAAATATCTAATTTTGTAAAACTTGCTACAGCTAATAAATCAAGGTCAAAGCCAACAGCAGGTCTGGGTTCATCATCTAATTTTCTAAGTCCATCGTAACGCCCACCTTTGGACAGACTGTATCCAGCACTTGCAGTATAGGCTGAGAAAACAATACCATTGTGGTACCTAAACCCTTGAATCTCACCAAGATCTATATGTAATTTTATGCTCTTATCTAAATTCAATCTTTGAGTTAATTCATATAAATAATCTAGACATCCTAATGCTTCACTTCCTAGAATAAGCAGATCAGAACGCGCTTTATCAATAATCTCTATGCCGCCATATAATTTACTAAGAGAAATTAGGAGGTTTTTATTTTCTTGATCTTTATCACCAGAAAGTAACGCATTTATATCTGATATAGATTTTCTAGATAAAGCTGATTCTAATTCTCTAATTTTAGGTTCTTTCAAACTGCTAAACCTTTCTAAAACACTCGAAACAAGACCTGCATGACCCAAACTAAGTGTTAAATCTTTTATTTCTAATGATTGCAAACTTTCAATCATTAAATTAATACTTTCTGCATCTGCATCAATGGAGGAATCACCAAATATTTCTGCACCAGCCTGAATGGTTGTTCTTGATCTTAAGACTTTAGAAATCTTACGTTTAACTACATCACCAACATAGCAAAGCTTAACGGTATCTTTAGATTCCAATCTATAAGCATCAATTCTTGAAGCCTGTTCTGATATATCTGGTCTTATAGATAAATCCTTACCAGTAAAATCATCCCTGAAGCTAAATGCATACTCTTGCAATTCATCATGAGCTTCTCCCCCAAGAGTCTCAGACAGTTCAAGCAATGGAGGAATAATAAATTGGTAGCCAGAAGAGACATACAGATCAATAAGTCTTCTTCTTAGCTTTTCTACTTGCAAGGCCTTGGGCGGCAGAAGCTCATCAACGCCTTCTGGAAGACTCCAGCGAATTTTTGAAGCCATTTATATTTTCTTATTCTTGTTTAGATTTACCTAAATACTTAAAAAAATCACTTTCTGGATTTATAAGTAAGAAATCTGACTTGCTACTAAAAGTAGCTTCATAAGCCTTCAAGCTTCTAGTAAAATCATAAAACTCAGGATCTTTTGAATATGCTGAAGCATATGTTGCAGTTGCAGTTGCATCACCATTGCCTTTTGTCTCTTCAGCTTCCCTATAAGCATCAGCAAGAATAATTGTTTTATCTTTATCTGCTGTAGCCCTTATTCTCTCAGCTACTTCGTTTCCTTGTGCTCTTAACTCTTTAGCTAAACGCTCTCTTTCTGTCCTCATTCTATTATAAACAGACTCACTAACTTCGGGCGGTAGGTCAATTTTTTTAACTCTTAAGTCTATTACTTCAATTCCTAACTCGTCCTTAGCAATAATATTTAACTGACTTGCTAGCTTGTCCATTAGCTCATCTCTTTGGCCTGAAACAACCTCTTTTACTGTTCTAGTACCAAATTCATTTCTGAGACCTGCATCTACCCTTTGAATTAAAAGTCTCCTAAGCCTTTCTTCATCACCTCCAGTTGTTGTGAAGTATTTAGCTACATCACTAACTCTCCACTTAACAAAAGAATCTACTGAAAGCGCTTTCTTTTCAGAGGTTAGATAGCTCTGAGGTGCTGCATCCAGGGTCAGTATCCTTGCATCAAACTTTCTAACAGCATTAACAATAGGAAGTTTGAAATGTAATCCTGGTGGCACATCAAATTCTACTATCTCTCCAAACCTAAGCTTAACTGCTCTTTCTGTTTCACTAACAATATAAAGGGACTGAGAGATTCCTATTACAAGTAATAAGGCTAATGCAGAGAATATAATTCTTGAAGTTTTCATTACCTTCCCTCCTGTCTATTTCTTCTTCTTATTTCTTCGATAACTTCATCGGTAATGTCGCGAATAGAAGAACTTGAAGAATTTGATGGTAGATTAATAGCGCCAGAACCTCTTGAGGCCTCTGCTATTTTATCCAAAGGTAAATATAAAATATTATTCCCTCCTTCAACGTCAATCATTACCTTAGTACTATTTGACATGACACTTTGAATTGCATTTAGGTAAAGTCTATTCCTTGTCACTTCGGGTGCCTTTTCGTACTCACCCAATAATAAATTGAATCTTGCAGCATCACCTTCAGCTTCAGCAATAACTTGTTCTCTATATGCCTGAGCATCTTGTAACATTCTTTGAGCTTCACCTCTGGCTTCTGGTACAAGACCGTTAGCATATGTTTCAGCTTCATTTCTTGCTCTTACTTCATCTTCTCGTGCTTTTATAACATCATCAAATGCTGCTTGAACTTGATTTGGTGGAGATGAATCTTCAATATTTACTATCAATACTTGGAGACCAGTTTGATATTTATCTAAGTAAGATTGAAGTCTTACTCTAACTTCTTGAGCTATTATTTGTCTTCCAGTTGTCAAAGCATCATCCATAATGGCGCTACCAACAACGTGCCTAAGTGCACTTTCTGTTGCCTGGGCTAAACTTGCATCAGCATCCTTGATATCCAAAACATATTTTTTTGGGTCTTCTATTTGATACTGAACAGAAACTGTGACATCAACAATATTTTCATCTTTGGTTAACATTAAGGCATCATGGCGATGAGGCCTAACTCTAACAACATCAACAATTGTCCACGAATCGATGAGTGGAGGATTCCAATGCAAACCCGGGCCTTTTATTTCATCAAAAAGACCTAGTCTTAGAATAATAGATCGTTCGGCCTGTTCTACCTGATAAATCCCTAACCCAGACCAAAGAAGAAGTACTACTCCAAAGAAAGAAAGAAAACTTCTTTTTGAAAAACCACCACCAGGGCCACCGCCACCAAAGATAGAGTTTATTTTTTTCTTAAACTGCTTTACTGCCTCGTCTATATCAGGAGGACCATCATTTCTACCCCAAGGGTCTTTTTTATCGTTACCATTCCAAGACATTTTTATACTGCTTCCTTAATAATTATTTTTTTATCGTTTATTACTTCAAAACCTTCAATCAATTTAAGTTTTGAGAGTTCATCATTACCTATCTGTAATTGCAATTGTAACAGACCTAACTCTGTAGTTGTCTCTTGAATTACACTACCGGACGAATAAAGTTTTGATCTCAAGCCACCTAAGGCGGGATCTAACTCAACCCAACCTTTATATATACCACCGTTCATTAATATATTTATTGATTCAATTAACTCATCAATGCCTTCTTTATTTTGAGCAGAAATCCAGACTTCTCCATGTTTAGGCTTTGAGAAAGATTTATAGTCACCTATATTTGCCTTGTCACTCTTATTATTAACTCGTAAAACCGGTATTTGAGATAAACCCAGCTCATCAAGTAACTCTATAACTTTATCTATTTTAAACCTAAAGTCTTCATCTGATATATCAACCACATGTATCAATAAATCAGCTGATCTTAATTCATCTAGTGTGGCCTTAAAAGATTCAACCAACTTGGTAGGTAAGTTAGATATAAAACCAACAGTATCAGAAAATAAAAGTGATCCTAATTCAGGAATAGCATTTCTTCTTGTTACTGAGTCTAACGTAGCAAATGGTTTATCGGCTGTGTATTGAAAATCTTGAGTAATAGAATTAAATAGAGTTGTTTTTCCTGCATTTGTATAGCCAACAAGAGCTGCAAGTTTATTTCTACTTTTCTTTCTAGAATACCTGTTAACTTCTTTTTGTTTGTGAGTCTTCTGTAAACGTTTTTTTATAGTTCTTATCCTATGTCCAACCAGCCTTCTATCTGTTTCTAATTGAGTCTCTCCAGGACCCCGCAGACCTATTCCTCCTTTTTGACGCTCTAAGTGACTCCAACCCCTAACCAGTCTAGTAGAAAGGTGAGTTAGTTGTGCTAATTCAACCTGTAATTTACCTACATGGCTAGAGGCTCTAGACGCAAATATATCAAGAATTAAGCCAGTCCTATCGAGAACCCGCACTCCAAAGAATTCCTCTAAATTTCTCTCCTGAGATGGAGACAAGTCATGATTGAAGATTACAATTTCTGAACATGAATCAACAACCATTTCTTTAATTTCTTCTACTTTCCCTTTCTTCAGGAATAAATTAGCAGTTGGCTTGCTAAGCTTGCCTGTTATTTCAGCAACAACATTTGCTCCTGAAGATACTGCAAGTTCTTTGAATTCATTGGCTCCATTTAAAGGGCTATTTGTTTTATTAAAATCAAATATTTCTATATGAACTATTATTGCTTTCGGTTTCTTAAAGATATGGCTATAAGTCATTAAATACCGTATTTAAAATGTCTTGAGATAAGTCTCGAGATGATTCATTTAACCAAATTAAATCCTTCCAACTTCTTAACCATGTCATTTGTCTTTTTGCTAACTGTCTTGTTGCTATTACACCTCTAAAAACCATTTCATCATAGCTAATTTTACCTTTTAAAAACTCGCAAACCTGTCTATACCCAACACTTCTCATTGACGATACATTGGCATTCATTCCTTTAATCTTGAGAATAGCTTCCACCTCTTCAACCAAACCTTCGTCAATCATAGATTGAAACCTGGAGGCCACTTTTTTTCTATGTGACTCTCTATCTTCTGTTTCTATAGCGAACTGAAATATTTTATAGTTCAAAAGTTTTGGATTCACCTCTTTTTTATTTTCTTTATGCCACTCAGTTAAAGTTTTTAAGGAAGACTCATAGACCTCTAAGGCTCTTTGTATTCTTTGGGCATCATTGGGATGTATCCTTTTTGCAGAATCTGGGTCTATGTTTGAAAGCTTACCGTGCATTACTTCCCAACCAAGTAACTCGGCCTGCTTCGCTATTTTTTTTCTAACAACAGGATCAGTTTTAGGCATATTAGAGAGACCTGAAAATAAAGATTGGAAATAAAGCATTGTCCCTCCAACCAAAAGGGGAAGCTTATTTTTTTTTGAAGCAGAATAAATCTCGTTAGCAGCTTCTTCTCTGAAAAGTGCCGTCGAATAGGAGTCGTAAGGTTCTATTTTATTGATTAATTTATGAGGGTATTTTTTAAGAAATTCATTAGAAGGTTTGCCGCTGCCAATATCAAGGTGCTTGTAGATTTGAACAGAATCTACACTAATTATTTCTAGATCTAATTTATCGTATAAATCAAAAGCCAAATTGGTTTTACCAATTCCTGTTGGCCCCATTATCGATACAAGAGGTAAGGTTTCTTTCAAAAAAATAGATTACTTTATTTATTCAAAGGACCTTATCCTTAAATAAGGGATTCTGCTATAAATATTTTATCTAAACTTAGCCTAAAGTGCGTCTTCGTTTAACTCTCCAGTTCTAATTCTTACAACTTGATCTAAGGAAGATACAAAAACCTTCCCGTCACCTATCTTGCCAGTATTTGAAATATTGATTATGGCATCTATTACACTCTCAGCACTTTCGTCGCTTACCGCAACTTCAATTTTAGTTTTAGGCAAAAAATCAACGACATACTCAGACCCTCTATATAGCTCTGTATGTCCTTTTTGCCTTCCAAACCCCTTTACGTCAGTAATGGTTAAGCCGGTGACTCCTACTTCAGATAAGGCTTCTCTCACTTCATCTAACTTATAAGGTTTAATTATCGCTGTTATTAATTTCATAAAAACTCCTACTTATTTATATTCTTATTATTTAACTTTTATTTAAAGATCTATTTAACTTATACGATATCGCTAATTAGCTTAAATCGTAACTTCTTTCTTCGTGTTCGGTTACATCCAAGCCTTGCAGCTCTTCTTCTTCAGTGACTCTAAGATCTGTAACAAGACCAACAATTTTTAAGATGATCCAAGAGGCAACAGCTGTCCAAACACCTATCACAGCTATGCCTTTTAACTGAACAAGGAATTGTTGTATAGGCACCCATGTTTCTCCAGCACTTGAACCAAGAAAACCACCTTGAACTCCTACAAAACTAACCATAATTATTCCAATCATTCCTCCAATTCCATGAACCGGAAATACATCTAAAGAGTCATCAATACCAAATACTCCTTTAACGGCTTGAGTAGCATAAAAACAAATTAGTCCGGCCATAAAACCAATCAATAAAGCGCCTTCAGGTCCAACACTTCCAGCTGCAGGAGTAATAGTTGCTAAACCTGCTACCATACCAGTTGCAATACCTATAACTGTAGGTTTTCCTTGTTTTAACCATTCTATAGTCATCCATGTTAAAGCGGCTGTTGCTGCACTGATATGTGTAACAAGCATTGCCATGCCGGCAAGCCCATCAGCTGCCCAAGAACTTCCAGCATTAAATCCAAACCACCCTACCCATAACATTGCAGCACCAGTAACTACCATTGTTCTGTTGTGAGGAGGCATTGGAGTAGAAGGGAAGCCTTTTCTAGGACCAAGCACAATTGCAACAACTAAAGCGCCAACACCACAAGTTAAATGCACTACTAAACCTCCTGCAAAGTCTTTTACATCGGCAAGATAGCCACCACCCCATATCATATGGCAGGCCGGGATATAAACTGCTGTAAACCATAATAAAGAGAAAAGACACATTGCGCCAAACTTCATTCTTTCAGCAAAGGCACCAACAACTAAAGCGGGGGTAATAATTGCAAAAGTCATTTGAAATATTACAAATAAAGAATGAGGCATTGTAGTACCAGGCGCTATACTATCTCTGCCTATTCCAGCCAAGAAAAAGAGACTTGTTCCTCCGATAAAAGCACCGCCTTCAGTAAATGCAAGGCTATAACCATAAACTACCCAAGCTATTGATACCATGCAAGTTATTGCAAAACATTGCATTAAAACTGAAACAGCATTTTTACTTCTAACTAGCCCCGCATAGAAAAGAGAAAGACCCGGTAGGGTCATAAAAAGAACTAAAGCTGTTGAGGTTAAAATCCAAGAAGTATCACCTGAATTTAATGTATCACTCATAGCGGATAGTGATATTAAAGACAGTATGGTCACTGATAATATTTTTTTGGTCATCGCGATTCCTTTTTTATTTATTAAAATAATGGTATTTACATCTATTAATATGCAAGTTTTATGCCAAATATATAGGTATTAAAAACCCTTCCTAATCAACCCTTATAAGTTTTCTATTCATAAAACTGCACCGCGGTAGTGCAGAATTAATAACCGTGCACCAATAACAATCTTGGGTTAGAGAAATTGTTTCTTAACTCTTTTATAAAATACTGTCTAAAACAGGATTTAATTCTGATTGTATTTTTTCTAGAGTTCCTCTGTTCTTAAGAAAAACTTTCTTAGATGCCTCTCCTGCTTTCGTTCTAAGTTCATCTTCTTGGATAAAGCCAATAAAAATATCAGCAATATCTTGACTGGAATTAACAATAGTCAAACCGCCCGAAACTTCTAGTTCTCTTGCTACCTCTTGAAAGTTTCTTAAACTTGGTCCAGAAATTATAGGTAAACCTATTGCCGATGGTTCAAGAAGGTTTTGTCCTCCATGATCAATTAAACTTCCTCCTACAAAAGCAACATCAGAAACGGAATAAAGAAAATCTAATTCACCCATGGTATCTCCTAAGAGTACTTGAGTCTCATCCATGACGTCATCTTTCTTAGATCGCTGTACAACAATAAGTTCTTTGCCTTTGATTAAAGCAAATACTTTCTTAAACCTTTCAAAGTGCCTCGGGACAAGAATAAGCAAAGCATCTGTAAAACTTTTTGAGATTATTTTAAAGGCTTCTAAAATTATCTCCTCTTCTGATTCATGAGTGCTTGCAGCAATTAGAGTTGGCCTCTGAATACCTCCTACGGACCAATTTGTTCTTATTGTGTTTACGATGCTGTTCGCCTCTTCTGGAATTTCCTGATCAAATTTTAGATTACCACATACTGAAATATTCAGATTTACAGATAATTCCTTAAACCTCAAAGCATCAGAATCAAACTGGGCAAGAATAAGATCTAAACTTTCAATAGCTTCAATCACTACAGGTGAGACTATAGATTGACTGTACTTATTTTTAGACCTCTCAGATAAGCGGGCATTAACAAGAGCAGTATAAATACCTCTTTCTCTGCAGGAAGAAATTAAATTAGGCCAAATTTCAGTTTCTAAGATAATCAAAGCTCTGGGATTCCATATATTTAAGAATTTGTTTACGCAGTAAGGTAAGTCAACGGGCATATACTGATGTCTAATTCTTGAGCCCATCTTAGTTAATAAGATTTCTGAACCAGTTGGTGTTGTTGTTGTAACAATAAATTCTGCCTTAGGAAAATCAGACATTAATCCACGTAGCAGAGGTATAGATGCATTCACCTCTCCAACAGAAACAGCATGAACCCAAATAACAGGTAAATCTCCTGAGGGGTGAAAATCACTGAAACCCAGACGCTCCTTCCATCTATAAAGGTAATCTCTATTTGACAGACCCCGCCAGAATAGCCGCAGAAAATAGAGTGGGCTAAGCAAATAAAACAAGGCCGTATAGGTCAATCTCGGCATCTGCCTATGCTAACATATGAGAATCACAAGCAACGACCAAATTATTTATAGAAATATATGATTATTGTTACAGGCAGTAATGGCTTTATTGGCTCAAACCTTATTACTCAGCTTAATACCCTGGGAGAAGATAATATTTTGGCAGTGGACGATCACTCCGACAAAGACCTAGAAAAAAATATAATAGATTGCAATATTTCGGAGCGTGTCAATATTCAAGAGTTTCTTGATATGGTCTTAAAAGGCGGACTCCAACCCAGAAAAATTAATGCAATATTTCATCAAGGAGCTTGCTCTGACACAATGGAATGGGATGTGGATTACATACTAAAAAATAACTTCAACTATTCAAAAGTCTTATTAGATTTTTCTGAAAGGAATAAAATTCCTTTTATTTATGCCTCATCTGCTTCTGTTTATG
>Ga0105349_10001362_pt1 | contig 10250 bp, 8 predicted proteins | sample EN1Hudseemescosm_FD_83661 | JGI IMG/M metagenome (GOLD analysis project Ga0105349, IMG submission 83661) | Methane-oxidizing microbial communities from mesocosms in the Hudson Canyon - EN1B Hudson Canyon | ecosystem: Environmental > Aquatic > Marine > Cold seeps | place: Hudson Canyon...
ATTATCCAGCACAAGGTTATTACTGTGTCGTTGCTCAGAAGTTTGGCGGGCAAGGAGACTTTATTATAGCTCCTGAAACTTCTGATGTGTCTGGTTTTTGTTTGGCACGTCAATGCACGCAGGTGCTTGATGGAAGTAATGATATTTTAGAGTTTGGTGCAGGCAGTGGTATATTGGCAACTCAAGTTTTATTTGAGTTAGGCCGACTTAATAATTTGCCAGAAAAGTATTATATTCTCGAGCTTAGCGCTGAACTCAAGCAGAGACAAAAAGAAACAATTACTAAAGTATTGCCAGAATTACTTGATAGGGTGGTGTGGTTAAACGCCTTTCCTGAAATTTTTTCAGGCGTGGTAATTGCTAACGAAGTTTTGGATGCGATGCCAGCGAAACGTTTAATTAAGAAACAAGACGGCTTTGTAGAGTTGGGTGTGGATTGCAAAGATAATCAATTGCAATGGCAGCTATTCGGCCAGACTTATGTCGATGATAAGGCGTTATTGCCTAATGAAGTTGAGCAAGGTTATACCACCGAAATAAACCCAAGGGCAATGGCTTGGGTAGAATCGTTGAGTAATATTATTGAGCAGGGCTTAGTGTTATTAATTGATTACGGCATGGGTCGGGACGAGTATTTTCATCCTCAACGTGGTGAGGGAACGCTAAGATGTTATTATCAACATAAGGCCAGTGATAACCCTTTTGTACATGTGGGTGAGCAAGACATTACCACTTCGGTTAATTTTTCAGATATTGCTGATCAAGCTCAAAACAGTGGATTCAGTATTGCTGGCTATGCCACACAAGCGATGTTTTTAATTTCATTAGGGATTGATGAGTATCTATTGGATGAAACTGATGAAAGTAGACGTATTACCCTAGCACAGCAGGTTAAACAGTTGGTATTACCCAATGCTATGGGAGAGAGTTTTAAGGTGTTAGCATTAACTAAAAAACTATCGGTAAAATTAAAAGGATTTACCGAGCAAGATTTGACCTATAAATTATAAACTGATAAAGATAACATGGATTTCTTTCAGACAATTGTATTAGCATTCGTTCAGGGACTAAGTGAATTCCTACCAATCTCGTCGTCAGCACATTTAATATTGGTACCAAAGATAACGGATTGGCCTGACCAAGGCTTAGCGTTTGATGTAGTGGTTCATTTAGGCACCCTCAGCGCTATTGTATTTTACTATCGACTAATTATTAAAACTTTAGTCGCTGATTTTTTTCACTCTGTTGTTAAAGTGCAAATGGTTGGTGAATCTAAATTAGCGTGGGGAATACTACTAGGCACAATCCCGGTAGGATTAGCAGGTTTAGCATTTAAAGACACTATTGAGTTAACCCTGCGTTCAACTGAAGTCATTGCGTATGCAACATTGGTGTTTGGTTTATTGTTGGGCTTGGGTGTTTGGGTAAATGTCAAAAGAGCTTCTGTTAGAAAAACAATTGGTTGGTTGGATGTTAGTTTTATTGGAAGTATGCAAGCATTAGCACTTATTCCAGGCACATCTCGCTCTGGTATTACCATTACTGCAGGATTATTGATTGGTTTGTCTAGACGGATGTCTACTCAATTTGCATTTTTATTATCCATTCCTGTGATTACGCTCTCAGCTATGTTGATGATTTTTGATTTATATCAACAGCCACAATCGGTCGATTGGCTTATGTTAATACTGGGTTTTTTAATTGCAGCAATTAGTGCTTATTTTACCGTCGTGTTTTTTATTACATTATTAGACGGCATTGGTTTGATGCCTTTTGTTGTTTATCGATTAATTTTAGGAGTCGTGCTATTAATACTGTAGAGCCTCAAGCAATTTATCGCAAGGATTACCAGCCAAGTGCGTATTTAATCCGAAGCACAGAGCTGAGTTTTGACTTATCTGAAGATGAAACTATTGTTTTATCTAAGGTACATTATTATCAAAATCCGAATTTAACTAATAATAAGCATTGCTTATTTTTAAACGGGATTAATTTAGAATTAATTTCAATTTTAATTGATAGTGTACAGCCTAATTATCAGTTAGTTGACGAGGGCTTAGAGCTTAGTGATTTATCAGATGAGTTCACATTGGAAATTACCACGCGTATTCATCCAGAGAAAAACACTAGTCTGAATGGCTTGTATCAATCTAGTGGTAATTTTTGTACTCAGTGTGAGGCGCACGGATTTAGACAAATCACTTATTATCTTGATAGGCCTGATGTGCTTAGTGTGTTTACCACACATATCAGGGCTAACCCTAAGTATTACCCAGTGTTGCTAAGTAATGGTAATTTGATTAGCTCAAAACCGGGTGAAACAACCTGGCATGACCCCAGCCTCAAGCCTTGCTATTTATTTGCTTTGGTGGCGGGTGATTTTGCCGTATTGGAGGATGCTTACACCACCATCAGTGGTAATGAGGTTGCATTAAAGATTTATGTTGAATCGCATAATATTGATAAAACCCAGTTTGCAATGGATTCCCTTAAACGTTCATTTGCATGGGATGAGCAGCGTTTTGGTCTTGAGTATGATTTAGATATTTATATGATTGTTGCTGTGGATGATTTCAACATGGGGGCAATGGAAAATAAAGGGCTTAATATATTTAATTCTACCTATGTATTGGCTAATCCTGACACAGCAACTGATAAAGATTTTATTAATGTTGAGGCGGTGATAGGGCATGAATATTTTCATAATTGGACCGGTAATAGGGTCACTTGTCAGGATTGGTTTCAACTAAGTTTAAAAGAAGGGCTAACTGTTTTTAGAGACCAAGAATTTACTTCTGATTTACATTCTCGATCGATCAAGCGTATTGAAGATGTGAATGGCTTGCGTACTTTTCAGTTTGCCGAAGATGCTGGCCCGATGAAACATCCAGTAAGACCAGAGTCGTACATAGAGATGAATAATTTTTATACCTTTACCGTATATGAAAAAGGCGCTGAGGTGATTCGTATGATTCACACATTTTTAGGCGAAGTAGGATTTCAAATTGGTATGAAGCTTTATTTTGATCGTCACGATGGCCAAGCAGTCACGATTGATGATTTTGTTGCTGCCATGAGTGATGCCAATGATTTTAATTTTAAGCCTTTTATGGCTTGGTATTCGCAGCCAGGCACGCCTGAGATTGAAGTGAATACTAAGTATGACGCTCAGCAGCAAACTTACAAAGCAACTTTTAAACAAAAAGGAAGTTATACATACTATTTACCTATTCGTTATGGCTTGATGAATCAACAAGGTAAGGAGATTGATCAAGGTGTTTTGGTGCTCGACCAAAAACAAAAAACCTTTGAATTTGAAGGTATTAAAGACGAGCCCATCCCATCTTGGTTACGTGGTTTTTCAGCACCTATTAAACTGATTTCAGATCTTAAAATTGAGCAAAAAATCTTTTTATGTGAGCATGATATTGACGCCTTTAGTCGTTGGGATAATGCACAAGCGTTATGGCTATTATTAATTCTTAATCCTGAACAAATTGACAAAGATGTGTTGTTCAGTTCTTTTGAAAACATTCTGACTAAAGAAACTGATAACGCGCTAATAAGCGAATTATTAACACTGCCATCAGAGCGATTGATTCATTTACAAATGGATGAGATTAATATTACTGAAGCCAGACAAAAGCGAGAAGTAGTTATTGATAAAATCGTTCAGCATTTCAAGCCTATTCTGCTTGGTATTTATACTAGACTGAATATTGCTGATGTATTTGAACTCACACCAGAGGCAGTAGGTGGTCGATCATTAAAGAACATATGTTTGTCTTATTTGGTTAAAGCGGGTGAGTTTGAGCTGGCCTATCAGCAGTTTGAATCAGCTAATTGCATGAGTGATCGTTTGAGCGCTTTTAATGCTTTATTATCGGTTGATAATGTGTATCAAAGTCAAGCGATCCAGCAGATGTTCGCCCTTTATCAGCACGATGTTCAGGTAATGGATAAATGGTTTGCTACTCAGGCATTGGCGCCTGTAAATGGCGTAGATGAGATTGAGCAATTAATGCAGCATGCGTTATTTTCATTTAACACACCAAATCGATTGCGTAGCGTTATTGGTAGTTTTGCTAGTAATTTTGTTCAGTTTCACAATCAGCAAGGCTATGAATTACTCACTAAGGTGATTATTAAGCTCAACACCTCTAACCCGCAAATTGGGGCACGATTAGTAAGCATTTATAATCATTGGAAGTGCTACACGCCTGAATTGCGTGAATTACAAAGACAACAGTTGGAAACTATTTTGACTACAGATGATTTGTCGAATGATATTTTTGAAATTGTGCAAGCAGCACTTACACATTAATATTATCACAATGAAAGTGCAAGTCTTAAGTCAACTCCTTACCGATCAATCATTGACTCTATCAGTAGCAGAGTCTTGCACAGGTGGTAGTTTGTCTGCCTTATTAACCAGTGTTTCAGGCTCATCTACTTATTTTGATAGAGGTTATATCACTTATAGTAATCAAGCAAAGATGGATATGCTTAATGTTAATACTGAAGTTTTAGAGCGGTTTGGTGCTGTGAGCGAACAAACAGCTATTGAGATGGTTAATGATGTAATCCAAAATTCTCATAGTGATGTTGCTGTGTCGATTACCGGTATTGCTGGACCAGCAGGTGGCACAATAGAAAAACCAGTGGGCATGGTGTGTTTTGGTTTTTGCGTTAAAGATAAGCGCTTCGTTGTGACCCAATACTTCTCAGGTAATCGAGAAACTGTAGTGGCCAAAAGTGTTGATTTTGCTATACAGACTTTAGTTGATGAACTATCCGCATAAATTTAGCGTTGCGCCAATGATGGATTGGACTGATCGACATTGTCGATATTTTTATCGTTTAATGTCTAAACATGCGCAACTCTATACTGAGATGATCACCAGTAAAGCTATTTTACATGGCGATAAAAAGCGCCTACTAGATTATCATAAAGACGAGCATCCTTTGGTATTACAATTGGGCGGCAGTGACCCGAGTGAAATGGCACAATGCACTAAAATTGCCCAAGACTGGGGTTATGATGAAGTTAATATTAATGCCGGATGTCCATCAGATAGAGTGCAATCAGGAAGCTTCGGCGCTTGTTTGATGAACACTCCACAAGTAGTGGCACAGTGTGTTGATGCTATGAAACAAGCGAGTGATTTACCCGTTACTCTAAAGTCTCGTATTGGTGTTGATGACATGGAAAGTTATGAAGAATTGGTTAACTTCGTTACTACGGTTAAGCAGTCAGGCTGTGATACGTTTATTATTCATGCTCGTAAAGCCTGGCTAAAAGGCTTAAGCCCAAAAGAGAACCGAACAGTACCGCCACTCAATTACGATTGGGTATATCAAATTAAGCAAGATTTTCCCGAACTGACCGTTGGCATTAATGGGGGCATTAATCATTTAGAAGATGCACTCAATCATTTAGATAGGGTAGATAGTGTTATGCTTGGTCGAACAGTTTATCATCAGCCTTATTTACTTTGTGATGTTGACGAGCAAATTTACAAACAAAATACAACAAGAATGAGTCGTGAACAAGTATTATTAGGCTTTATTGAGTATATAAAAAATCAAAGTGACCAAGGGGTACCAATTCGTTCAATGACGAGGCATATTTTGGGTTTATACCATGGGCAACAAAATGCTAAAAAATTTCGACGCTTGCTTAGCGGGGCAACAGTTGAACTAGGTCATTTATATGAATGGTTAGAGTATAAGGATAAAAAATCATGACTACTAATAACAATTGGTTTGTTAGTCTAGACATAGGCAGTAGCAAGATTGTGATTTTGCTTGCTGAAGAGGTAGGAGGGCAGTTAGAAATTTTTGGTCATGGTATTGGCCCTTCGGCTGGTGTTAAGGAAGGGTTGATTGTCGACAGTGAAAAAGCCAGTCAAGCGATTAATGCTGTGGTTGAAAAAGCATCCAACAGTTGTAATACTAAATTTTTTAATGTAAGTGTTAATATTTCTGACCCGCATCTAACTATTATCAACCGAGAAGGGCAAGTTTTAATTGCCAATTCTATCATCACTAGGAAAGATATAGATTTAGCATTAAAATCCGCCAAAGCTGTTGCAACATCAGCCAATAAAGAGGTTATTGATAGTGTAGCAAATCGTTTTACTATTGACAAGGACCCAGTTACTTATCAGGGTATTGAAGTAGATAGACCCCGTGGTTTAGAAGCGAAAACATTAGAAGTTAGTATGCACATTGTGACTGTGTCTAAGCAGGCTGTAGGCTCTATTCAAAGAAGTCTTAAAAGGAGTAATTTAGGTACTTCAATGATTGTACTAAATTCTATGGCAAGTAGTGAGCCATACCTTAGTCAGGATGAAAAAGATAACGGTGTTTGTCTAGTTGATATTGGCTCAGGTGTAACCAATATATCAGTATTTATTAACGGCGGCATTACTCACAGCGCAATTTTTAAATCAGCTGGAGATCAAATCACTAAAGAAATTGCTTATGCATTCAATGCATCATTTAATGAGGCAGAACGATTAAAAATACAATATGGCAATACCCAAATTAAGTCACTCAGAGAAGATCAACTGATTAGGTTTAAGCAAATAGGAAATCCTGAAGATTGCTATCTATCTTCTTACAGTTTGGTTGAGGTAATTGAACAAGCTTACTTAGAACTATTTTCACTAATTAAACAAAATCTAAAGTCTAAAAAACTTGACCGTTCGCTTAAATCTGGTTATGTACTAACAGGTGCTGGCTCTAAGATTCTAGGGTGTGATGAATTATTTTTACGATCTTTTAGAGTTAGATCTAAATTAGGACAAGTTGACACTAGTAAAATTAAAGGCAATGAAATGATTATCTCTGACCCTATTTATGCCTGTGCATTGGGTTTGTTGTTGTATGAACCAGGTGAATCTTATTTAGAAGAGCTGCAGCCGGATAACACCCCTAGTTTTGCAAGTAAGATTAAAGGTGGTTTATTTAAGTTTTAAAGTGCTAAAATCTTTTATCTTATGATTAAACAAAGAACAATTAAAAAAACTGTTAAAGCGCGTGGCATTGGCATTCATAGTGGTGATATTGTGAATATGACTTTGATTCCAGCTGAAATTGATCATGGTGTAGTGTTCCGACGTATGGACGCTGGCGGTAAATTAGTTAGAGCCCATAACGCTTTTGTTAACGAAGTGGTTTTATCAACTAGCCTTGAAAATCAAGGGGTAAAGGTTTCAACAGTTGAACACCTTATGAGTTCTTTTTCAGCTCTAGGTATTGATAATATTGTGGTTGAGTTAGATTCTTTTGAAGTGCCAATTATGGATGGCTCATCAGCGCCTTTTATTTTTTTAATACAGTCTGCCGGTATCGAAGAGCAAAACGCCCATAAACGTTTTTTTGTTATTCATGAAACGGTTCGAGTTGAAAATAAAGACATGTGGGCGCAAGTCTCACCTTATGAAGGGTTTAAGGTTACGCTTGAGATTGATTTTAACCATAGAAAAGTACAAGAAAGTGGGCAAAAACTTAGCATTGATTTTGCTCAGCAATCTTATTTAAAAGAGATTTCGCGTGCTAGAACATTTGGCTACATGAAAGATGTAGAGATAATGCAGCAAAAAAACTTAGCACTTGGTGCGAATATGGACAATGCCATTGCACTGAGTGATGATGATATTCTTAATGAAGATGGTATGCGTTATCAAAATGAATTTGTAAAACATAAGATTTTAGATATTGTAGGTGATTTATATTTATTAGGTTCTAATCTAATCGGTCATTACGAAGGTTATAAAACCGGTCATTTATTGAACGATCAGCTTTTGTCAGAAATTTTAGCTAGACCAAATACTTGGTCGATTGAGACTTTTGAGGCAAAAGATTCTCCGATTCAATTTTATTCCGAAGACTGGCAAAATTCCTTATAAACTGCTAGTTGTATTAAGTGCACCTTAGGTATAATCTGAAGGTTTTTATTCTTTCAAAGAAGTGATGAAGTTAAATGGTGCGCAAATATTGGTGCAAAGCCTAAAAAACGAAGGCGTGGATTACATCTTTGGATATCCAGGCGGTGCTGTATTACATATTTACGACGCATTAGATGCGCAAGACGATATTAAGCATATCTTAGTTCGTCATGAGCAGGGTGCTACCCATGCAGCAGACGGCTATGCAAGAACTAGTGGTAAAACAGGTGTGGTACTAGTGACTTCAGGTCCAGGCATTACTAATGCAGTTACGGGTATTGCAACTGCACATATGGACTCTATCCCTATGGTGGTTATTTCTGGTCAAGTACCTTCAGCACTGATTGGCAATGATGCTTTTCAGGAGGTAGATGCCGTTGGTATTACACGTTCATGTGTAAAGCACAATTTCTTAATTAAAGACATTAATCAAATTTCTTCAACCATTAAAAAAGCGTTTCATATTGCTAGCACTGGCCGTCCTGGTCCTGTGCTCATTGATATTCCTAAAGATATTACTATTGCACAAATTGATGAGCCGGCTTATGCTGATGTGACCGATATGCGTTCATATCAGCCAGTAGTTGATGCTGAGCCTGAGCAAATCACCAAAGCGGCAGAATTAATTCTATCGGCAAAGCAACCGATTATTTATGCGGGTGGTGGCTGTGTGATTGGCAATGCAGATCAAGAACTTAGAGAATTTACTCGTGAACTTAACTTCCCAATTACGCAAACATTAATGGGTTTAGGTGCTTATCCTGCCAAGGATGAGTTATTCCTTGGTATGCTTGGTATGCATGGCACTTATGAAGCCAACATGTCAATGCATGATTCAGACTGTGTAATTGCAGTAGGTGCAAGATTTGATGATCGAATTACAGCAAATATATCAAAATTCTGCCCAACAGCAAAAATTATTCACATTGATATTGATCCATCTTCTATTGGTAAGAACGTTGCTGCTGATGTTCCACTTGTGGGTGAAGTTAAGTCGGTATTAAAAGATTTAATCCAAGCGTTGAAAGGCAAAAAAACAGCTGATATTTCTGCTTGGTGGTTACAAATTAATGAGTGGCGTAGTGTTGATTCACTGGCTTATCAAACCAAAGAAGGCGTGATTAAGCCACAAACTGTAATTGAGACATTGTACGAAGTTACTAAAGGTGAGGCAATTGTAACAAGCGATGTAGGTCAACACCAAATGTGGGCGGCGCAATACTATCATTTTAATAAGCCACGTCGCTGGATCAATTCTGGCGGTTTAGGCACGATGGGTTTTGGCTTGCCAGCAGCCATGGGTGCCAAATTAGCCGATCCTGGTAGAGACGTTGCCTGTGTCACAGGTGAGGGCAGTATTCAGATGATGTTGCAAGAATTGTCAACTATGTTGCAGTACAACACTCCAGTAAAAATCATTAATCTTAATAATGGTTATTTAGGCATGGTACGCCAGTGGCAAGAATTCTTTTATGAAAAACGCTATGCTATGTCATACATGGATGCCTTGCCTGATTTTGTTAAGTTGGCAGAGAGTTATGGACATATTGGCATTAAGGTTGAAAAAGAAGAAGACCTTAAGCCAGCATTGATCGAAGCGTTTAAACAAAAAGATCGCACCGTGTTTTTAGACATTATGACCGATCCGAGTGAGAACGTATTTCCAATGATTCCAGCGGGTGCAGGGCACAATGAAATGTTATTGGCAGGGCGTGATGAAATGGCCTCAACCAATGATGAAGGATTGAATCTAGTATAACCATGAGACATATTATTTCAATAATGTTAGAAAACGAAGCGGGCGCTCTATCAAGAGTTTCAGGGCTTTTTTCGGCACGTGGTTTTAACATTGAGTCGTTAACTGTGGCAACAACTAATGATAAGACACTTTCACGCATGACTATTGTTAGTGTAGGCGATGATGGAGTTATCGAACAAATTGTTAAACAGTTAGACAAACTGATTGATGTTGTTAAAGTAACAGATCTGACGGCAACAGAGCATGTTGAGCGTGAGTTGTTATTGGTTAAAATCGACGTTAATCCAAACACACAAGCAAATATTGATCGAAAAATTGATCAATTTTCAGGCAAGATTATTAATGTATCGGAAGACACTTACTTGGTTGAAATTGCAGGACAAAGTAAAAAAATTAATGATTTTTTAGATTCACTAGATGCATCTAAAATTTTAGAAGTTTCAAGAACAGGCGTGACCGGCGTTTGTCAAAGAAGAGAAGGTTAATAACATAAAGAGGAAAAAATGAATAGATATTACGATAAAGATGCAGATTTA
>Ga0105349_10001366_pt1 | contig 10242 bp, 5 predicted proteins | sample EN1Hudseemescosm_FD_83661 | JGI IMG/M metagenome (GOLD analysis project Ga0105349, IMG submission 83661) | Methane-oxidizing microbial communities from mesocosms in the Hudson Canyon - EN1B Hudson Canyon | ecosystem: Environmental > Aquatic > Marine > Cold seeps | place: Hudson Canyon...
TCTATCAAAAGATAGAGAGATCTAATCTTCCAGAGATTAGAATCTAAGCCATTGAGGTGATTTATGAATGATATGAAAGCACATTTAACCGATAGAGTTTCGTTAGTTAAAAATAACGCAACTCAGCTTTCATCATCCTCTACTGCAGCAGGCGCTTATGGAAAAGAACAAGCGGCTGCACAGGGTAAAATCGAGAGTGCTAGTTTGAGTGGCAAAGAGTTGCCACAGAATGTGAAGGCGATTGCCGATGTTAGTGAAGAACAAGTTAAGGATGCTGTTTCTAAACTAAACGATTATGTGCAATCAACGGAACGTACACTCGATTTTAAAATGGATGAAGATAGCGGTAAAACAGTGATTAAGGTTTACGACACACTTTCTGCAGAATTGATTCGTCAGATACCGAACGAATTAGCTTTGGAGTTGGCGCAAAACTTGAATGATGAAGAACCATCGTTATTGTTTAGCGCCCAAGTGTGACATTAATAACTATTTGATCACGTTTATTTAAGCACTTAGCTAAAAATAACCCCAGGCTGGCCGATAAAGCTAGTACTGGGGTTTTTGCGTTTCAGTGTGAATATTTTAAAGAGTGGAGGCAGGCCATGGCTGCTATTGAATCATTAGGTTTGGGGTCGGGGGTATTAACCAACGACCTAGTAGAAAAGATTGTGGGGGCAGAGCGTGAAGCGTCTGACAAGCGTCTTGACCGCGATGAAGAAATACTTGATGCCCGTATTACTGCTTATGGTGAAATTAAATCTTTGGCCTCTACATTGCAGTCTGCCACCAGTGCTCTGTCTTTACCTTCTACAGCGGGTTCAACCACTGCATCTTCTTCTGATGAAGCGATACTAACCACAGAAGCCTCTATCTTAGCCGAACCTGGTACTTATAGCGTTGAAGTATTAAATACTGCCAAAGCTCATAGTGTTGTTACGGACGCTTATAGCAGTATTGATGAAAATATTGGCACGGGTAGTATTCAAATTACCTTTGGTGCAATTACTTATGACGGTGGCGGTGGTTTTTTAAGCCAAGATGTTGACCCAACGAAAGGTGGGCCACCGATCACCATTGATGATTCCAATAAAACTTTAAGTGGTATCCGAGAAGCGATCAATAATGCCAATATTGGTGCTAAGGCTTCGATTATTAATGATGGTTCTGGTTACCGCTTAGTTATCAGCTCTGAGGATACCGGGGAAAATAATGCCATGCGCATTATGACTTTAGATGATGGCGGAGCAGTAGCCACTTCGGGGTTATCATCAATTGCTTATAATGAAGTGCAAAGTGGTGCTGGCACTATGTCGGAAACGGCTAAGGGTGAAGATGCATTATTAAAAGCTAATGGCCTTACTATTACTCGAGAATCAAATTCAATTGAAGAAGTGGTGCCAGGGGTTACGCTTAACTTATTATCCGCCGATGTCGGTAAGCCTATTTCTATTGTAGTTGCACCTGACACTGCGGGCATTCAAGAAAAAATTCAAGACTTTGTAAATGCCTATAATGATTTTAAAAAGTTCTCTGATGAACTGACTTCGTATAATTCAGATACCGATCAAGCAGGTTTGTTATTAGGTGACTCTACTCTTAGAAGTATTCAGTCACAGGTTCGCTCTATGATTAGCCAGCCCATTGATGGTTTAACGGGCACTAAATATCGATCTTTAACCGAGCTGGGTGTGAATACCGATAGAACTAATGATTTTTTATTGGAATTTGATCCTGCTGTTTTTTCAAAAGCGATGAAAGAAGAGCGCGAATCAATTATTAGTATCTTAGCGAAAAGTGGCACTGCAGAAGATGCACAAATTCGTTACATCAATGATTCGATTAATACTCAGCCGGGTACTTATGATATTGAGGTCACTCAATTAGCGACTCAAGCTATTTATCAAGGTGGTAGTGTTGCGGGTTTAGGTTTTGCTAGCCCAGTTACTATCGATGATAGTAATAATAATTTTACTCTAAACCTAAATGGTAAAAATGAGGCTATAACTTTAACCTCTGGTAGCTATGCCACAGGTGAAGAGCTGGCAAAACAAATCGGTTTTCAAATCAATAGTAACGAGACTTATAAAAAGTTTGCTTATGGTGTCACGGTTGAATATGACGCTGTGGATAAAAACTTCTCGATCACTTCAAATAAATATGGTGAAGATTCAAAAATATCATTCACCAGTACCGATTCTAATAGTGCCAATACCTTAGGCTTTAATACAACGGGCAAAGGTACCTATGAAGGGGTAGAGCTGACTACGTTAAATAGCGATGCTTTTTTAGGTAAAGGCTCTACTACTCAGCCAGGTAATCGTGCCATGGCTGAATCTGAGGGTATTAACTTCGCCTCAAATAATGCGACCTTCTCGTTAGATATTGGTGGCGGTGCCATTCCTGTTACTGTGAATTTAAACGCAGCGGGAAATGATTTAAATGGCGATAGTATCATTGGCGATCGCAAAGATACTTTACAGGCCATTCAAACAGCAATCGATGCGACAGCATTAAATGGCGATGTTATTGCAGATTTTGATGATAATGGCTATCTAACCTTTACTACTTCTGCGATTGGCAGCGCACAGCAAATTGAAATTACAGCAGTAGGAGTATCGAGTAGCGATACTGCTATTGGTCTAAATGCAGGCCAAGGCATTCAAACTAACGGTGATGATGCGGGTTTAACCTTTGCTGCGCCTACTGAATTTAATATGGCAGTGGATGGTATAGGGACAACGACGAAAGTCAGTGTACCTGCGGGCACTTATTTATCTGGGGCTGATTTAGCAACTGCCGTTGAAGCGGCAATGGATACAGCTTTAGGTGCAGATCCAGCATTTGCTGGATTAACTAAGGGTGGGGAAACTAATACAGGTTCACGTGATATTAGTACAGCAATTGATTTCACCACGCTTAATGCGGGCTTTACTGTGAATGTATCGGGCATTGAACAAGAAATAATAGTTGATGGCAATGATCCCGATAATATCGTGAATATTCAGGCAGCTTTGGATGCCGCTTTTACGCCTGGAGTTGTTACTGCAGCTTTAGATGGAACAGGCTTGAAGCTAACGTCAGTGGCCACTGGCCATAATGAATACTTAGAAGTAATCGCAGATGGACGTGGCGCGAAATCTGATGCGGCATTAGTTACCACCAATATTGCTACAGGAATTGATTTCAGTGGTGTCGGAAATAATGCGACCTTTACCCTAGCGGTTGATGGCATTGATATTAATGTTGATGTAAATAGCGATGGCACAGCGGGCACCAATGATGCGGCATCAACACTTTCTGTTATTCAGTCTGCACTGGATACGGGTTTAGCGGCCAGTGGACAGTTCACGGCTGGAGACGTGATTGCTAAGCTAGATGGTAGTGGCAATCTATTCTTCGAAACACTGGCCAAAAATGGTATTCGAACCGCAGCAACTTATGGCTCTGGGGCCAGTATTGAGGTGAAAAATATAGCAGGCACAACCGCTGCAAATTTAGGCTTGGTTGCTGACGTGCAATCAAATGGTTATGACACGCTAGGCTTTGATGATACCCGCCGTTATGGTTATGACCTAGATGCCGATGTGAGCTATGTTTATGATCCAGTGACCGATCTAGGCTCCTTACAGATTAATGTCGGGGGTAATGCAACTGAAGTTTCATTCAGTGATATTGATGCAGCGGCAGTTTCTTTCTTCGGTTTACAAGATGTGGCAATTTATTCGCCTTCAATTGCTCAAGGGCAGAACGTAGAAGGCAAAGTTAATGGTATTGAAGCAAAGGGCAATGGCCAGTATTTATCTGCAACTGATGGTAATAAGAAAGCCAGTAATGGTTTTTATATTGCAAACCCAGGTGCTGATTTTACTACCCCAGTGAATCTTGATGCGACTAATAATACCTTTACGATTAAAGTTGATGGGGTTGAGGCTGTGATCAGCTTAGCTCAGCCTGCAGTTTATAATTCTGGAGAATCTTTAGCTGCAGCGTTAGAAAACGCGATTAATGCTGACTCAACTTATAGTACCGATGGTATTAAAGTTAAGGTTGAATATAACGATGACCCTGCCTCTTTTTCTTATCAAAAATTCGGAATTATTTCTGGTTCCAAGGGTGAAACTTCTACTGTAGAAATGGTTGATGTACCTGGAGGAGCTTCAGCTGTTTTTGGTTTTATTAATGGTATTGCTGATGGTGAATCCGGAAAAGCACAGGAAGGTGAGATTGATCCTTCGAGTGGTATTCGTATGAAAATCACTGGGGGGGCATTAGGAGCTCGCGGGGATGTAACTTATATATCCGGTTTTGCTGATCAATTAAATGCTAGTCTATTAGCTATGCTAGATAGCAGTGATGGTTTGATTTCCAATAAATTGGATGCACTTGATAATGATAAAACTAAGCTTGCAGAAAAACGTGAATCCATTGATGCTCGTATGTCAGCTCAAGAAGCGCGTTTAAAAAGCCAGTTCTTATACAATGATGCCATTGTATCAAAGCTGAACTCGACCGGTGACTTTATTAAGCAACAGTTTGAGGCTATGAATGCTGCTAATAAGTAGAACCAATAACGGATATCTTATTTCTAAGGCATGAAAAAGGCCGCTATCTTATGGATAGCGGCCTTTTAGTTTGTACTTAGCTATTTAGGGTTCCAATTTATAGAAATTCAATATTCGATTGCTTACGGCAATAAAACTGATACATGGTAGCGAATATATCGTGCTGTTCCTGTTCTACTTTTTCCCAGTTTATTAAATTATTATGTTCAGATAAACTCCCGATTTTTTGTTCGAAAGCTTGTCTAGCGCCGGTGGTCGGTAGCATGCCTACAAAATCTAACTGATTAGCACCGAGTAACTGAGCAATTTTACTCGGAGTAAACTGATGCTCTTGCTCATGAAAGATTAAGTCGCGGCAATTACTCAAACTATAGAAGTCAGCCGAGTTTATAATTTCACTCCAGTCCCCAGGGATTTGATTCATCATCAAGGCTTGGCGTAATAATCGTTGATCAAGATGCTCGCCTGTTTTGGCAAAGTTATCGGCAATAATTTTTCTAAAAGTGATCACTTGCTTACGGGCTGTCTCACTGTATAACGCAATTTTCATTACTCCTGTCGGAGACAATAGCTGCTGTAAACTTTGCAACCCTTGTTCTGGATCTTCCATGTGATGCAGAACTCCCGAGCATTCAATAATATCGAATAGCATAGGGAAATTAGAAAATTCCAAAATATCCGCTTGAATAAATTGAATATTATCAACCTTGTACTTCTTCGCCTGCTGGCTTGCATAGGCCAACGAGCGGCCACTTAGATCAATAGCAATGATGTTCAAATCATTAAAGTAGCTGGCAAGACGAATAGCCTGACGGCCTGTGCCACAGCCGGCGACCAATACATTTAGTTTCTCTTTTCCCTGCCAATGACTGAGATTTAATTGCGGGAAGTTTTTAATCAGAGCCTGTTGATAACTGCTGGCGGTATTAAAGCCAACATCTTTCCAACGAGGATAAGGGTTTTCTTCGTATTGGCCCTGTACTCGCTTAGAGACTGAATTTTTATTGTCTAAGCCTTCGGGATACCAATAGGGGAGTCTTTTTGCAATGGCTATTACTTTTTTACTACTGTTTAAAGCGTATTCAATAATATCTGAGATATAGTTTTTATTATTTCCATTTTCTTGATATTTCTTTTCTACTGCCTTCTCGCCTAATGCTTTGGCAATTTTTGTTTTTGCTAAGTCTTTATACTGTGCCAGAACTAAAATAGCAGGGGCAATATCGTCTAACTGCCACTGTGTTTCTTCTGTAATTTTAAACAATAATGTTTCTAAGCCTTCAATGATTTTTTCTTCATCTTGAGTGACAGCCCATACATATTCATTTAGTTGCGCTTGGGTCGCCATCGCCTGAGCAAGATCGAGATGGTTATTCGGCATCGTCATATCTTGCACAGTATTAAATAATAACGATTGTCTAAGGCTAATAAAAAGCCTCTCTAATAAAGCATCACAAAAATAAAATCGCTTTAAACTACTTAATAGTAATGGATCACTGGCAATTTGATCGAATTCCAACGGCGTGCTGGCTTCGCTGATTTGTAGCTTATGATGAAGTAGGCTAGTAATCAGATTTCTTAATTGAGAATAATCTACATCGTCAAAATCGAGATAGCGTAATACATTGGCTTCTAATTCTTGAGAATAAAAATCAGCATTAATATGTGAAGCTGATTCAAATAACTTATTCCTAATGTGCGGATCATGAGCTTGGGTTTTAATCAGCTCTTGATACATTTGAAAAGCATCAACAAACTTCCCTTGCTCTAAATAGGTATAAGCTAGTGAGGAGGCTGAGCGCGTTGCAACTTTTGATATTTTTAAAGAAACCGTGAAATGTTTTTCAGCTAATGCTAGTTGTCCTAATGCTAAGGCAATATGGCCTGCACTGTATAGCGCTGTAGCGCTATCAGGTTTTGCAGCAAGAGCGCGCTCAATAATAACTTGAGCTTTTTGTGGGTTACCTATAAATAACTCAATACGAGCAAATAAGTTCAACCCTTTAATGCCTGTCGGGTTGAGCTCAAGAGCTTGTTTAACCTTATACAGGGCTGACTCTAGCAGTGCGCTATAGACAGTTGCTGATTGTTTAGCCGTTGTCTGCTTGAGCGCTGTCTGTTGAAGCGTTTGCAGCTTAGCAAAGTCTCTGTTCGCTTCTTGGGTGAGTAAGCTATAAGAGTCAAAGTCTAAACGGTCAGCCGTTTTTGCATTAGAGGCATGTAATAAGTTCATGGATCAATACCAAAATTATTTCAAGTTACCTTGTCCTTAGCAAGGCTAATGCCATAAAAATAATAGTATATTTTTCAATACCTTAGATCTGTTTGATTAAGGTAGTATCGATGAGTTGCCGCTTTTAGCGGCAGTGGCTAACCGTTACTTTTAATCTGAGCGGGTTTAATTTCCCGCCGCTTGCGGCGTATTGTAGGTTAGCCTTTAGGCTAACAACTTGTCGCGCTAAAGCACGACCTGCATTAGATCGCAATATACCTCTCTTCGCGAAGCGCGATTTTAGCCTAAGCGAGAAGCCTTGGCGCGAGTTTGTTGATTGAGCTAAACGTTATTTCTATAGATGATTAGAGAAAACATTAAAGTAATTTCATTATTGGCCGTCATTAAGACATGAAGAACAGAATCAATTAAGAGGCTGAGCCATGTATAACAAGGGTGCAAATCAATACCGCCAGGTTGGCGCAACATCGGAAGTTGAAGGGGCGGACCCTCATCGACTGATTCAGATGTTAATGGAAGGTGCATTAACCCGAATGTCGCAAGCAAAAGGCATGATTGAAATGAAAAACCATGAAGGTAAAGCGAAGCTGCTTGGCCGTGTGATGGATATTATTTCTACTTTGCAATCGAGTCTTGATCATGATCAGGGTGGTGATATTTCAGCTAATCTAGATCGCTTATACGATTATATGAATCGCCGTTTATTGGAGGCTTCTAGTGCTAACGACGCAACTATGGTTGACGAGGTGATGGCGTTATTATTAGAAATAAAATCAGGCTGGGATGGCATTCGTGACGAATATTTGGCAGCGAATGGAAAAAAGCCCGCTGAGCAGAAGAGCGCGAATGAAGCATCATTAACGAGTTATTCTGTATAAAGACTAAACAAAAACAGATTTTTCTATGTTTTTCACTTTATTTGGCTTTAAGTGCAATATAAACACTTAAAGCCTCTTGTCATATCCCGACTGAATCAGCTATAAAAGTATCTTATGCGATCTTCTTATAAGAATAAAAAAAATGTGTCAGAAGATTGACCTATTCGAAAATAGATACTTTACTAGTAATACCGAAGTCAAAATGATGACGACGCTATTTTCTCAAGGTTAGCTGGGATGCTGACTAACAAAAAAATTATAAATAAGGCACTGATCCCATGTGGAGAGAAATTAAGGTTTTGTTGATTGATGATGATGTACAACGAAGCCATGATCTAAAAGTTATTCTTGATTTCCTGGGGGAGGAAGCGATTACTGCTAATGCTAATAACTGGCATCAGCAGGTCGAGGCGGAAGTCACCGAGACTAACGAAGTTTCTGCAGTATTGTTAGGGAATTGCAGTGATATTAGCCTTGCCAAAATGGTTGAAGATATTATTAAGTGGGATAACGGCGCACCGATTTTATACATAGGTGATGATTCAACCGATGATGTTGCTGAGAATCTACGCCGAGCTATTTTAGCTAAAGTCGAAATGCCTCCTAGTTACAATAAATTATTGGATAGCCTGCATCGCTGCCAAGTCTATCGTGAGCAGTTTACTCATAATAGAAGCCGGGCAGAGCGTCGTGAAGTTCAGCTGTTTAGAAGTTTGGTCGGTACCAGTCGTCAGGTTCAGACCGTGCGCGAACTGATTATGCAAGTTGCTGATAAAGATGTAAGTGTTTTAATCACCGGTGAGTCAGGAACAGGAAAAGAAGTTGTTGCGCGCAATCTGCATTATCATTCCAATCGTAAAGCTGGGCCATTTGTCCCCGTCAACTGCGGTGCTATTCCAGCAGAGTTATTAGAAAGTGAATTATTTGGCCATGAAAAAGGCGCATTTACTGGAGCGATTACAACGCGCCAAGGGCGTTTTGAAATGGCCGAAGGCGGAACCCTATTTCTAGATGAAATTGGTGATATGCCGCTGAACATGCAAGTGAAAATTTTGCGTGTTTTACAAGAGCATACTTATGAGCGGGTTGGTGGTACCAAAACCATGAAGACCAACGTTCGTATTATTGCTGCGACTCACAAAAATTTAGAAAATATGATCGAGCAAGGCAGCTTCCGCGAAGATCTGTATTATCGTTTGAATGTTTTCCCAATCGAAATGCCTGCCTTACGTGACAGGGTCGAAGATCTGCCATTATTGCTTAACGAATTAATTTCTCGTATGGAGTATGAAAAACGCGGCTCTATTCGCTTTAACTCCGCTGCGATCATGTCGCTTTGCCGTCACGAGTGGCATGGCAATGTACGCGAGCTAGCGAATTTGGTAGAGCGCTTAGCGATTCTTCATCCTTATGGTGTTGTTGGTGTTAATGAGTTACCGAAGAAATTCCGCCATATTGATGATGTCGATGAAAATGGTATGCAAGCCCCCGTCTTAGCTGATGTTACTCAGATGGATGCAGGCTTGGTGGGTATTGATTCACCGGCGCTACTACCCGTGAATGGTTTGGATTTGAAAGAATACTTGAACGACTTGGAAAAATCGCTGATTCAGCAAGCGCTGGATGATTCAACTGGAGTCGTGGCACGAGCTGCCGAAAAGTTGAAGATTCGCCGAACTACCTTGGTTGAGAAAATGCGTAAATACGACCTTAACCGCAAAGACAAAGAAACTGCCTAGCATCCAGTTGTTGTAGCTGTTTTGATAAAAGCCCATAAAACTTTTTTTAAAAGACTTTCTTTTAAAAAAAAATATGTTTTATGGGCTTTTTTGTTTTTGTCTCCTAGTAATTATTTCTGACACTTTATCTATATATCCACGACGTAAAAGCGGCACGCTAATTGCTGAATAGCTAGTAATACTATTTTTGATGTCGGTAATCCGACACCAGCAGGAGATGTTATGGCTAATGTCGCATTATTGGACTCAGTTCAAAGCAGCAACTTAAATCTTGAGCATAACTCTGGATATAACTCTGAGCACAGCTTTGGGGGCAATCACGAGCAGTTAAATCGTGAGCAGCTTAAAGATGCTTTTAATTTATTTAATTCTATGTCGGCTCAGCTTTCTCAAAGCTATGAGTTTTTAGAATCAAAAGTTGAAGAGCTCAGTGGCGAATTGGCAGAGGTTTCTCAGCAGAGAATGCGCGAGTTAGCGGAAAAAGAATGCATTGCTGAGCGCCTTGAAAGCCTGCTTCATATGTTGCCAGGTGGCATTCTATTATTAGACGGTGAAGGCCGTATTCGTGAATGCAACCCTGCTGCTCAAGCGCTGTTGCTGCCAGTCAATCAGCAAGCTAATAAGAAAAAAACAAATACTATTTTTGATGCTGATTTATTATTAGGTAAACGCTGGCGCGATGTGATTGCAACCAGCTTTAGTCCTAAGCCCGATGATGGTCATGAAATATCATTAGTCGATGGTCGTCGTGTCAGTTTGCAAACAGCATCCTTGGGTTCTGAACCTGGGCAGATTATCTTAATTACCGATCAAACCGAAACTCGAAA
>Ga0105349_10001369_pt1 | contig 10237 bp, 12 predicted proteins | sample EN1Hudseemescosm_FD_83661 | JGI IMG/M metagenome (GOLD analysis project Ga0105349, IMG submission 83661) | Methane-oxidizing microbial communities from mesocosms in the Hudson Canyon - EN1B Hudson Canyon | ecosystem: Environmental > Aquatic > Marine > Cold seeps | place: Hudson Canyon...
CTTTGTGCAAGGTATGCTGTTTTTCCAAAATAATCTAATGAAAATAAATCTGCACCCCCTTCACTTGCACTTCCAATAATTTTTGGCGTTGTTATTTCAATGAATTTTTTTTCTACTAATGTTTTACGTAATATTTGCAATACATAGTGCCTTAATTTAAAAATTGAGGCTGTTTTTTGATTTCTCATATCTAATGCACGATGATTTAATCTTGTATCAATATTACTCTCTAATCTTCCAATTGGATCTACTGGCAATGGGTGAATAGCTTTCCCTAAAACTTCTATTTCTTCAGCTTTAACTTCAAATGCAAAATCTCTAGCTTTAGTTTCTTGAACTATACCTTTAATGGTTACAACACTTTGACGATTAATTTCCCCCAGATTATCATTTAATTCTCCTTTTACAATTACTTGAGAAATTCCTGATACATCTCTAAGTGTAATAAATGACATCTTTCCTAATTTTCTTAGATCTTCAATCCAACCTCCTAACACTACTTGCTTTCCGATCAATTTTTCATTTAATTCTGAAATATCATGTGTTTTACCAAAAACCATATCTATCATTTATCCTCAAACTCTATTTCAATGTCAAGGTTTCGGATATTTTTGACAATTTCTATGACTTTTTTGGTATCTATTGGAAATTTTAGTGTCCATTTGCCTGAAACTACTGCTTTGGTTTTTTGAACACCTTTTGTCCAAACAACATTAATTGCTAAAATTTTTGTTGGAAAAAACAGGTCTTCTATGAATTTCTTATCTGTTTCATCTGCTTCTACAAGCCAAATCTTTCCCTTGAATTGATCTTGAAGTAATCTGTATAATGTTCTACTTTGTCTTACAATCATTATGTCATTTTTTGCTAATGATAAAATGAAATTTTCTTGAAATTCTTTACAGGAATGGAGTGAAAAATTTTCTATTTCTTTATTTGTTTTTGCAATTTTTGCCAATGTAATTGATGCATCTACATCTGCTTTTGTTAATACTCCTGAATCTACTTTTCCCTCGCATTGGGGACATAGTACCGCATTTTTTGCATCAAAACCACAAATTGGAAATATCATTTAAATCGATTTCTTCATTCTGATAATGTTGTTTATATCCCTTAGTGCAAAACAGAAATTCTAGTTTGGATCTAAGAAAAACATGACATTTTTATCAATTAATGGATTATTTTCTAGATATTCCTCATCTAAAGGTCCAGTATATGCTGTAGATGATGTTAATTTTGAATTAGATTCTGGAGAATCTCTGGGTATTGCAGGTGAAAGTGCATGTGGAAAAAGCACTTTGGGGTTATCCTTAATCCGAATGCTATCTGGAGGTGAGAGTTATGGACAAATTCAATTTGATGGTGACTCTCTTTTGGATCTTTCTGAATCTGATTTTGATAATAAATTTCGTTGGAAAAAAATCTCTATGATTTTTCAAGGTGCTATGAACTCATTAGATCCTGTTTTTACAATTAAACAACAATTTGTTGAAGTTTTAAAACAACATAATTTTGATGGTGACTATGATGAATTAATTTTAAATTCAATCAATTCAGTAAGTTTGAGTGTAGATGTTTTAAAAAAATATCCTCATGAATTAAGTGGTGGGATGAAACAAAGAGTGATTATTGCAATGGCTTTGATTTTAAAACCGAAGTTTGTAATTGCTGATGAACCTACTACTGCACTAGACGTTTTAATTCAAGCTCAAATAATTAACTTGCTGAAAAAATTAAAAAAAGATGGTATGTCTTTTATGTTGATTACTCATGATTTAGCAGTTTTATCTGAAATTGCTGATAAAATTGGTATTATGTATGGTGGTCAGATGGTTGAATTTGGTTCTTCTGAAGAAATTTATAAAAATCCAAAACATCCTTACACTCAAGGACTTTTAGAATCTATTCCGACACTCCAGGGAAATGTCCCTAAATATATTCCTGGCACTCCTCCAAGTTTGCTTACTGTTCCAACTGAATGTAGATTCATTGACAGGTGTCCTTTAGCTATTGAAAAATGCAAAAAACTTCCGCCTAAATTTAAAACCAATACTGGATATGTTCGATGTTGGCTTTATGATGATGAAAAATAATTTTATTTTAAATTAAGATATTGGGAATCAATTTTTTTAAGATATATTTCTTGAATTAATGCTGTTTCTCTTTCTATAGTATTTCTACAAATCATTTTTGTATATTTTATTAAATCTGGATCTTGATGTTCTTTCTCAAACATTTCTATTTTTTTTAATACACTTTGTTCAAATTCCATTATTTTGTGTAGTTCTTTACTTATTTGTTCTATTTTCATTTGTTCATAATTTTTAGGTTTTCTAGAATTAATTTCATTAATCAATTTTTTAATATTTTCTGTTGTATTCATATTTGTAATTTTTATTGTTGCATATGTTAATTTTGTATTTCTTTTTTATGTTCTAAAATATGTTTTAATCCTACAGCCATGCTGAGTGAATCTAAATTAATTTCACAATACGGACATTTCAAGACATTCTATGAGTATTTTTTAACTATGGGTAGGCATGAATCTATGATTCTTAACATTTCAGATCTAATTGCTTTTTTATCTATTGAGACCCATACTTTTGCTTTTTTAATTGAAAATGATATTGTTTGAACCTTTTTCCTTTCTTCCCAAACAAATTCTACTTCTCCCAAATTTTTATCAAAAAATCCTTCTAATTCTGTGTTCATTGCAATATGCGAAAATTGGTATTGTGCATTTTTTTCATCTAAAAGTGCAATTAATTCTGGTCTTCTTTTGTGTGCCAATAATTCTCCTCTTTCACCTATAATTCCTACAAATCTGATAAATGGACTGATGGTTGAAATCTCACTACAAATTGTTTTAAACTTTTTAGTTACCATCCAATTTTCTTCTATTTTGATTATGTTTTAAGCATGTCGTTTTAAAATATTTGAACATTTTATGTTAAATTTTACAACTGTTGAAATTTTTCTAAATTTGTAATATTTTTAATAATTATATTATATTATTTTTCAAAGTATTGAACCTAATCCTATGACAACAATAATTGTTTTTAGCGCTTTTCCTGAAATCATAAAAATTGAATATTTAACAAATTTCATTTTTTTTGCACCCGCAGAAATTAAAATTAAATCTCCTATAACTGGTATCCATGATGCAAAAAATATTGCACTCCATCCAAATTTATCTAAAATTCTATGTCCTTTTTTATGTTCTATTTTTTTATGTTTATTTTTTTTGAATTTATTAAATAATTTATTCCCTCCAAACCCTATCATGTAATTAAAAAATCCTCCAATAGTTGATCCAATCATTAATGCTGCGGCAACAAGAAAAATACTTTCACCTCCCATCAATAATGCTGATGTTAAGATTTCTGTAGGTATTGGTAATGCTGTAGCTGATAATAATGAATTTATGAATAATCCTATGACTCCATATTCTTGAAATATATTATTTGATAAAATCTCTTGTGCTTGTTGATAATATTCAATGAATAATTCATAACTCATTATATTTTTCTCATATTTTCTATAGATTAAATATATTCATTTTTAATCAATGCATTTATTTTATTTTAAAAAAATTCTTCGTTTTCATTAAATAAGCCTGTTTTGATTGTGATTTGTGGATTTTACTGATATTTTTCCATTTGCAGTTAATGATGGTTATATCATTTTGGCACTTGTAAATTTTTTTGGGTCTCTTGTTCCTTTTGTCCCTCTTCCTGGTTTCTTATTGCTTGCTACTATGTCTATTGGAAATCAATATGATTTACATATCTTAGCTTTAGTTTCTGCAGTTTCAGCTACTGCCGCAAAACAAATTATATTTTATGTTAGTTTTAAGGGTAGAAAAATAATTAGTGAAAAAACTCGAAAAAGAATGCGTCCATTTCAAAGACTAGTTAAAAAATATGGTGCAGCCGCAGCATTTGTTGCAGCTGCAACTCCTATGCCTGATGATATTATTTTTGTACCTTTGGGATTGGCAAAATATAGTCCTAAAAAATTTTTTATTTCCACCCTTGCTGGAAAAATTGTTCTTAGTTATTCCATAGTTTTTATTTATCATTATTTGGGTTTGTCTCTAGTTGAACCCCTTGTAAAAGATCTTGAAGATGCAACTCCTATCTATGTTGGAATTATAGTTTTTGGACTAATGATGACTGTTGTAATTGTTCTTCTGTTAAGATTGGATTGGGCTAAAATTCTTGGAAAATTTTTACCTTGGACGCTAGATGAAAATAATGATGATGATAATGATGATTAGTATTTTGATACATGCTTTAAATTTTAACTGTGTAATTTTGTTAGGTCTAAAAAAATAATTTGTGTTTAAATAATTATCAATTAAAATAATATTTGATATAAATTATGTAAATAATAATTTGAAGAAATCTATTATGCTATTCCACCAATGTTTCTGTTGATGTTCTGGAATTAATTGTTCTGTGTTGTTGAATTTGAATGAATGAATTATGTTATGAATTTGTTTTTTATCAAATTCATCTGCAGCATTTGTTGTAGCAATAATCCAAATATCATTTCCAGATAATATCCAGGTTAGTGTATCTGTTGTGGAAAATATGCCTACTGTTGAATCTTCAAACATATGATCTGGTTTTTCTATTAACCAATCATATTTCATGATGGATGTTACTGCTTTAGACCCATCTATCTCTTGAATTTTGTTTGTTTGAAATATTAGATTAGAACATTCACCGAAATGTTTTTCTTGAGTAGAATTACTACAAAATTTTTTAATGTTGTCTTTTTGAAATTCTAGTAATTCATAATCATTATAATTGATATCGACAATATTTTTCCAAAACCCCACCCACATTCCATTCCTACCTGTTTCATCTGAGTCAATCATTACTCCGCCTTTAGTAATCGGTTCAATCGATACTATTTCCCAATTGGATGGATATTCAATTGAGAATGGGTATAATTCATCATCATTGATGAAAACTTCGCCTGAAGCTGTGGGTATTATTGCTCCTATTATGGCAATTGATAACAAAGAGATGACTGTAATTTTCATAAAGAAAATCCGAAAAACCTGTAGTTAAGATTGTCTACAACCAATTTATAATGAACATTTAAAATTCCACAATTTTTCTTTTCCTCTGTTAATTCCTATTCTGGTAGATTTGATTATTTCTTTAATTTCTATTCCTTCTACAATGTATATTTTTGATTTTTTTGTTAAATCCGATCCATAATGTTCTTTTGTAATTTCTAATGATTGTGTTAATTTGGCAGGACCGTTTGTAAGTTCTTTTAAATTTTTAATATTTCTATTCTTTTGCATTCTAATAATTCCTTTATCTGGTTTAATTCCTCGTATTAGTACTGCACCTGCATGTGTTTTTGAATTTTTTGCTACCACATTAAAGCAGTAGTGCATACCATATGTAAAATAAACATAAGCTATTCCTACATCGCCAAACATTACCTTGTTTCTATTTGTGATTTTTGTAAACGCATGACTTGCTGGATCATCTTTATGTCTATATGCTTCTGTTTCAATAATTATTCCTGACATTTCATAATTGCCTATTTTTCTAACTAATTTTTTACCTAGAAGATTTTTTGCAACAATTACTGTATCTTTTTGATAAAATTTTTTAGGAAGTATACTCAATGTCTATCTTAATCTCTTTTTTATTTTTTAATTCTTTTGTTAATTTGAATAATTTTTTCATATCTTTTTTTAACACACTGATTAATTTTTGATTATAAATTGTAGCTGCTGGATGAACTGTTAAAAAATATAGTTGGTTGTTTTTTCTAGCAATTTTTCCTCTAAACTTTGTAATTTCATTTCCATTTAATAATGAATTAAATGCTGTATTGCCTAAAATACAAATTATTTTTGGTTTAATGATGTCAATTTCTTTTTCAAGATAATTTTGACAGGTATTTTTTTCAGTTGTTGTTGGGATTCTATTTTTTGGTGGTCTGCACTTTACAATATTTGTTATGTATACTTCATCTCGAGTAATTCCTGCACTTTCAAGTGCAGTTGATAATTTTTTCCCTGCAATTCCTATGAATGGTTCTCCTTTCATATCTTCATTTTTTCCAGGTGCTTCTCCTACAAAAATTACATCTGCTTTGTAATTTCCTTTTCCTGGAACTGAATTGTTTCGTGTTTTACTAAGATCACATTTGGTACATTCTGTAACTTGTTGTTTGATTTTTTGTATTTTTTTTTTCATACTAATTTACACTTTTTACTGTTGCAATTCCTCTAATTGTTGGTCCACCATTACCCATAATCATTGATTGCATCGGATCTCCTTTACCACAATTAGTTATTGGTCTTACTGTAAAATCATTCCCACATGCATCAATTGAATTAAAAAACTCTGGTGCTGTCCCCATTACAATAACATCTCTAAGTAAATCTGTTATCTCTCCATTTTCAATTTTTTGTGCATATTGACATGAGATACTCCAATTATATCGCTTCATGTCAATTGATGGGATTTTCATATTTGAGATAAAATATCCGTTTTTTACTTCTTTGATGATTTCTTCTACATCTTGATCTCCGTTACCAATACATGTACATGCCATACGAATTAATGGCATGAATCGATAACTTGTTGCTCTCATATTTCCAGTTGGAATAGTGTTGAATGCTTCTGATGTTTCTCTGTTTTGCATATGATTTTTTAAAATTCCGTTTTCAATTAGTTTGGTTTTTTTAGTTTGTACACCTTCATCGTCAAAATAATACCATCCTAAACTTTCTTTGATTGTTGGATCATCAAACACATTTAATTTTTCGGAGCCAATTTTTTGTCCTATCTTCCCTTTCCACCATGCCCCTCCTGCCCATGCCATTTCTTTTCCTAATACTCTATCTGCTTCTGAAGGATGTCCTAGTATTTCATGTGTAAGTAATGATACAAAATCGGGATTCATTACGACGGTTGATTTTTCTTCTTTTACTGGATTTGCAAAAATTAATTCTGACGCTTTTTTTGCAATATCTGTTGCACTTTGTTGAGCTTTATTCATAATTAATTCTAATCCTCCTCTTCCACCTTCTGTAATATTTACTGACTGTGTTTGACCTGATTCATGCGCTGTCGCTATCATTTCTATAACCGTATCTGTAAAATTTTGTAAAATTTCTGAACCTTCACTATTTACAAAATATTTTGAATTAATTGTATATCCTGGGTTAGTAATTGATTTAATTATTTTTGGTGTTTTTTTAATAATTTTATTACATTCTAATCCTATTTTCATTAACTCGTCAATTTCTGGTTTTTTCATAACTGGAAAATTAATTTCTTTTTTGTTAATTGGAATTTTATGTAAATTAATTATGTTTTTTTTATCCAAATTTTTATAATTTGAATTTTCTATTGTATTATCTAAAATATCTCTTATTTCATTAAATGATTTTGGATTTGTTATCGAACAAAAACTCCATACTCCATTTTTTATTAATCTAATTCCTATTCCTCTGTCTTCACTATTCCTAATATGCTCAATTTCCCCATTTTCAATTAATGCTGATTTTTTTTCTTGCTGTTCTGCTCTAACATCGCAATATTGTACTCCCTCTTTATCTGCATATTTTATTATTTTATCTGCAAAATCTTGTAAATTTTGATCCATATTTCATATATTTTGATGAGTTCTAAATCTTGTACTATCAATGATTTGATATTGCAGGCATGGTGAAATAATATTCATCTTCAAAATCATAATCAACGACGCTTTTCTTCCTTAAAAATTCAAAATATTGTGTACAATTTTGATAAAATTCTGTATTTTTTGCTGGTTCCTGATACATGTCTTGTCTTTCTATATTTCAATTTTTTATGGAGAGTGAGTGATTTTAGTTCAGAATGTTTGTTTTCTTTAGCTAGATTTTGTTGGATATTTTTTATACTAACACATTGACTAAATTTTATGAGTAGTGTAATTGTTGCTGATACTAGTGTTATCATAAATGGATACCTTGCTGATCAAATTGAATCTGGTTCTGTCAAAAATTCTGATATTATTATTCCTCAAGCTGTATTTGATGAATTACAATCTCAGGCTTCTAATAATAAACAACAGGGCTTTATTGGATTAGAGCAAATTCAAAAACTTAACAAATTATCGGTCAATTATGGATTAAAAATTATTTTAAAAGGATCACATCCTGCTATTGATGATATCAAATTTGCTGCTAGTGGAAGAATTGATGCATTAATTATTGATATTGCAAAACAAAATGATGCAATTCTTTATACTTCTGATAAAGTACAATATTTAGTTGCGCAAGCTGAAGATATACAAACTGTCTTTTTAAAACCTGTAAATACTCATGAAACACTTGAATTTTTAAAATTCTTTGAAAATGACACAATGAGTGTTCATCTTAAAGAAAATCAATACCCCCTTGGAAAAAAAGGAAAACCTGGTGAATTTTTACTTACACGATTAAGTGATGAACTTCTTTCTAAAGATTATTTGAAAATGATTTCTTCTCAGATATTATCTTCTGTAAATATTTCTGATTCTAGCACTATTGAAATTTCTAAAACTGGGGCATCTGTAATTCAACATAACGATTATCGTATTGCCATTACCTATCCGCCATTTTCTGAATCTTATGAAATTACTATTGTTCATCCTACTGTAAAATTGTCTCTTGAAGATTATGATATTTCTGAAGCATTGATGAATCGTTTAACTGATAGAGCTGAAGGAATTGTCATCTCTGGTTCTCCAGGTTCTGGAAAAAGTACATTAGCTTCTGGATTGGCAAATTTTTATCACAGTCAGGGAAAAATTGTTAAAACATTTGAATCTCCTCGTGATTTACAAGTTAATGCAGGAGTTACTCAATATAGTAAATTAGATGGAAGTTTTGACAACACTGCTGATATTTTATTATTAGTTCGTCCTGATTATACTATTTTTGATGAAGTTAGACGACGAGAAGATTTTACAACTTTCTCTGATTTGCGATTAACTGGTGTTGGTATGGTTGGTGTAATCCATGCAAATTCTCCTTTAGATGCAATTCAACGATTTATTGGTAAAATCGAACTTGGAATAATTCCTAATGTTTTGGATACTGTGGTGTTTGTAAATAATGGAAAAATTGAAAAAGTATATGATTTAGAATTAAAAGTTAAAGTTCCTACTGGCATGACTGAATCTGATTTAGCTAGACCTGTAATTGAAATAAGAAATTTTGATGATAATGTTTTGGAATATGAAATCTATACTTTTGGAGAAGAAAATGTCATTGTACCTGTTAGGAAACGTGGTGAAAAAGCTGGTATTGAAAAGTTAGCTGAGAATAAAATTAAAGAATATTTTAAAAGATATGATTCTGATTCACAAGTTGAAATTTTGTCTGAGAATCGTGTGAAAGTAACTGTTCATGAAGATTGTATTGCATCCATTATTGGTAGAGGTGGTTCTAACATAAATGAAATTGAGAAATTCCTTGAAGTTCACATTGATATTGTTGCTAAAGATTCTAAATTACTATCTTCAACGTCAAATGAAATACCTTTTAGTTTTTCAGAATCTAAAACTGCTTTATTACTAACTGTCAATAGAGAATATGCCTCTATGCATGTTGATATTTATACAAATGAACAATATCTTGATTCCGTTAGAATTGGTAAAAAAGGACAAATAAAAATTCCAAAACGATCTGATGTTGCAAGAAATCTTATGAATTCTACTGCATCACAAAATGATATTCAATTATTTCTTAAAGATTTTTAATTCATTTATTTTAATTGAAGAAATTATTTATATCTAGAATTATTTTTTGATGATCTTGTTTTTCTTTAACTCTATTTCACTAGCTATTTCTTTTTTGAGACTTGAAAGTTCCTTGATTGATAATTAAATAATTTTTAATTATTAATTTAGTGAATTTTAAATTAATATCTTTTTAACCTTTAATTACCATTCATTACCGTTGAAAACCAACAGTATATATACTAATTATACTTGTATCGTATTATGAGTACACAAACAACAAAACCAACTCAAAATACAAATCAGTCAAACAATGTATTTGCAATCTATCAGCAAAATGTACAAAAATGCTTTGAGAGTATCACAAAAAATACTCCACAGTATTTTCAAGCAACAACACATTTTCAAGAAGAATGTATGAAAGCTGCTCAAAAATCATTTGATGCTGCAATCACAATGCAACAAGAATTTGCTCAAAAATCTGGAC
>Ga0105349_10001371_pt1 | contig 10223 bp, 14 predicted proteins | sample EN1Hudseemescosm_FD_83661 | JGI IMG/M metagenome (GOLD analysis project Ga0105349, IMG submission 83661) | Methane-oxidizing microbial communities from mesocosms in the Hudson Canyon - EN1B Hudson Canyon | ecosystem: Environmental > Aquatic > Marine > Cold seeps | place: Hudson Canyon...
AATTAGCCGCGATATCCGCCATGGTGATTTCTCCAGCCGATTTTCCTGCCGCCCAATTAGCGACAACCGCACAACAGGCATAAGGTATTTCCAGTTCACGGGCTAATGCTGCTTCTGGCATACCGGTCATGCCGACTAAATCACAGCCATCACGTTCTAGTCGTGAAATTTCTGCGGCGGTTTCTAATCGAGGCCCTTGGGTACAAGCATATACACCTGAGGCTTCAATATTCAGTGCTGCACCACTGTGTATCAATTGTTGGCGTAAAGCTTCATCATATGGCACAGTAAAATCAATATGTTGTACTGCTTCGTCTGCTTCAGCAAAGTAGGTGTGTTCACGACCATAACTATAATCAATAATTTGCTGAGGAATCGCAATTTTTGCAGGGGGCATCGCAGGCGTAATTCCACCCACAGCCGCAACAGCAATAATTTGCTCTGCGCCAGCTTGCTTTAAAGCCCACAGGTTAGCCCGGTAATTAATATTATGGGGGGCTATACGATGTGGGTTGCCATGTCGTGCTAAAAATATTACTTTTTGTCCCGCTAACTCACCTATCACACAAGGCGCGGAAGCTGCGCCATAAGGTGTGCTGATAAGCTGCTCATCAATAATAGTTAAACTATCTAATGCAGTTAAGCCTGAGCCACCAATTATCGCTGTTGTTTTCATTTTATTTTCCTCTTACCTGCAGGCGTAAATACCTGCGGCATTGCGCAAGTAGCCTTTATAATCCATTCCATAACCATATAAATAATGGTCAGCAACCTGTAATGCCACAAAATCGGCTTGAATCGGTTTAGGCTTGTTAATTTGTTTATCAATTAACACGGCACTAAAAACTTTACTCGCCCCTTGTGCTTGGCAATACTGATAAATAGCTTCTAAGGTAATACCTTTATCTAAAATATCATCGACAATCAAAACCACACGCCCTGATAAATCAGTCGTCGGCGTTTGCTTCCAGTTAATATCACTACCGCTGGTTTGATTACCGTATCGACTCGCATTCACGGCATCAATGGTTAAAGGAAAATTTAATTGAGTTAGAAGCTTCCCTGCAATCACTAGACCGCCATTCATAACACTGAGTAATACAGGATTTGTGCCAACGAGTTGCGCATTAATCTGCTCTGCCATCACTTGAATTGCAGCTTCTATTTCTGCTTCGCTGTGTAAAAGTTGCGCATTTTTTTCAACGTTTTCAATTTCAGTTAACATACGATTCCGATAGTTGAGTTATTTTTTGGCTGAGTTCACGCCATTGTTCACTTGCGTGCAAGGCATCACGATTCATTTGAGGCTTACCTAGCATGGTTAACAGTCTTTGCTCACGAATACGGTTATTTTCTATAGGCGTTGATTCCAAAACATCTTCAGCGGCTGTTTCATTATTGCAAACCAATATCATATCGCAACCTGCTAAACGCGCCAGTTCTGCACGTTCTTCATAACTACCGACTGTCGCAGCACCTTGCATACTAATATCATCACTAAACACCACACCATTGAATCCTAAGCGTTGGCGTAATATTTCAGTCACCCATATATTAGAAAACCCTGCAGGCAGTTCATCTACGGCAGGATATACAATATGCGCAGGCATTATCGCTTCTAGCCCTGCTTTAATTAATTGCTCAAAGGGTTGAATATCTTTTTGATAAATCTGCTCAAAATCACGCTTATCCTCAGGCAAAGTAAGGTGTGAATCTAAAGAAACCGCGCCATGCCCAGGAAAATGTTTGCCTGTTGCCGCCATACCTGCACGACGCATACCTACCCGAAATAACTGGGTCAACTCGCACACTTGTTGCGTATCTTGAGAAAAAGACCGATTACCAATAATCTCGCTAATACCTGCATCAATATCTAAAACAGGCGCAAAGCTAAAATCAAAGCCTTGAGCTAATAATTCAGAAGCCATTAGCCAACCTGCTGCTTCAGTCAATTCAGGTTGTTGGGCATAAGCCGCCGCAGGAGGAAGCATTGTAAAACCTGTTCGGCAACGTTGTACCCGCCCGCCCTCTTGGTCAACTGCAATTAATATTGGCCCTTTTCTGGCGGCTTTAATTTGTTTATTTAATTCAGAAATCTGTTCTGGTGTTTCACAATTACGCGCAAATAAAATAATTGCACCCGTATTGGGATGGGCTATTTTTTCTTTATCATACTGGCTTAACGTGCCGCCAGTAATATCAATCATAATAGACCCAATGGCCTGTTGTTTTTTCATGGTTATCGTCTTTACAATTACAATTACAATTACAATTTAAATATCAAAGCTAACCATTATAAACAATGTTTGTTATTATCTGTGCATCATTCACTTTGGAGACTTTTATGCCTATCCTTATGCTACTCAGCCTATTATTAATGCCGACCTATCTCTTTGCTGAAGAAGAGGCACCGCCCGTCATTCAATATGTGGATATGAAGCCTGATTTTATTGTTAATTTAGCTGCGCCCAAAACCTATATGCGCGCTAAATTACAACTAATGATAAAGGGTGATGAGCTGTTACCAGAAATAACTAAAAATATGCCGGCGATTCGGCATTCATTATTATTATATTTTGGCGATTTATACGCTCAAGATTTACAGACTTCAGAGCAACGTGAAACATTACGTACAGGCGCTTTACAAGTAATTAAAGCAACATTAAAAAAATGTTTTATTGATGATAAAGCACTAGGTGATATTTTTTTTACTGAAATTCTGGTGCAATAAACCAAGCTAAAGCGTGAGTATCTTCTGTATTTCTTGGCTTCGCTGTTGTAAGTCTTCGGCTGTATAAGCCACTGCAGATAATACACCCCATATAGGCGCGGGCCATAATTGATCACTTTTATAGCGCACAATATGATGAATATGTAGCTGAGGCACTAGATTACCTAATGCCGCAATATTCATTTTATCCGCGTGGTAATATTCCGCTAATTGCTTGCTGACAAAGCTGGATTCTTGAGCCAATAAAGCTTGGTCTGACTCAGATAGTTGATAAATTTCGCTTATATCCTCACGTTCAGGGACTAAAATCAGCCAAGGAAACTGACTATCATTCATTAATAAAACACGACATAGCTCAAATTTTCCTAATGCTATACAGTCTCTTTCCAAACAGGGGTGTAATCTAAATGCCATGATGTAACGCTCCTAATACTTCTAAAAATAATAACAATAAATATGAATTATGACTCTATCATCAAATAATACAGCTCCGCTCGCTGTTTCTTTTAAATTATTGCTCGCACTGTATGCAATTATCCCTTTATGTCTTACTTTACAGTTATTAGATACACTTTTATTCAATCATATTTTGTTAAGCTATTTACCTAGTAGCCCCAGCCATTTCCTATTATTTCAAGTTATTTTCGGCACACCACATATTTTAGCGAGTAGCTTACTACTGACCACTAATCGTGAGTATTTTAGTTTTTATCAGAAAAAAGTGCTGTGGATGACAGTGGCGATTATGGTTTTTTTCGCGGTAGCCAGCCAAGTTTTATCCTACCTGATACTGTATTTATTAGTCACTTCATGGACGGTATACCATGTATTAAAACAACAGCATGGCGTAGGTCGTGGGATTTACCCATTACCACAATGGGCTTTTTATTTATTATTATGGCTAAGTATTATCGCGGGCTTACTAATTTATATTGGTATCTTTCTACAAAACAGCTTAAGCCTACAGCAAGCAGACTGGGTGAAATGGCTGGCAAGTGGTTTTGTGGGCTTATTATTCTTCAGCACTTTGTATTGTCAGCGCTATATGCAATCACGCTTTGCTTCACTGTTTATGTGGGCAAATTCAGGGCTAATTTTCGCAAGCTTTTATTTTTATTTACAGCACTATTCCTTTCTCGCCATTTTAATTCCTCGATTAGTCCATGATGCCACCGCGTATGTATTTTATATTGCCCATGATGTGAATAAGCATCAAGTGCAAGCACAAAATTTTCTCTATCGTTGGGCGAAAAAAATAAAACTAAATGTGTTTCTAGTGCTGCCTTTAACTTCCTTGCTTTTGACTTATGTATTACAAGTTTATGGTGACCAATGGGTTAATTACATCAGCAGCTCTTTATTTAATCAAACTATTCCCCAAGCAATTACTTTAGGGTTTATTGGCTATTGCTCCCTTATGCACTATTACACCGAAGCCTTTACCTGGAAGTACGGTTCACCCTATAAGAAATATATCCGCTTTAAATTCTAAGCTACTTTTCACAGCTCCCTGCTTTACACCCACAATTTTTACCGCAACCTAAGCCCTCTTCTTTTGCGGCACCAAATTCTGGGTGTTTTGCAGCATATTGCCTCGCCACTTGCTGAACACCAATCCAAGCCAGCATCAATATAAAAATAAGTCCCATTGCAATTAACGCATTCATTTCTTTCTCCTTATTAGGCTGTTGCGCCACCGAGTCCAGCAAAACCCATAAATGTAAGTGATAAAATACCCGCTAACATCATACTTAAAGCCGCCGCCTGAGTAATATTCGGTAATTTAGATAATTCTAATTTTTCTCTCAATCCTGCCATTAATACAATTGCTAAACCAAACCCTGCCCCTGCACCTAAGCTGAAAGACACTGATTGTAAGAAATCATATTCCCTTGATGTCTGAAACAGAGCAACCCCTAAAATGGCACAATTGGTCGTAATTAAAGGTAAAAAGATACCTAATGCTCTAAATAATGTCGGACTAAATTTCTTTAATATCATTTCCACTAATTGCACCGAAGAAGCAATCAGTGCGATATAACTAATCAAGCGTAGAAACTCTAACTCAAAATGAACTAAAACCCAGTTAATACCATAAGAACTTGTCGAGCTTACAAACATGACAAACGTAGTAGCAAGGCTCATATTAAAAGCCGTATCGCGCTTGGCAGAAACCCCAACAAAAGGGCATAATCCCAAAAACATGGCTAACACAAAGTTATTAATTAAAAATGCGCTAAGAAAAATAAAACTGAGAGATTCTGGGTTCATAATAAATAGGCTCTATTTAAGCTGGAACAAGATTAGACAAGGCTCATTATATACGCAAACATACTCCACCTATAGTCCGGCCAATATTCTGTTTCTACCTGCTTATACTAATGTTAAACTACCGCTATGCAAGAATTAACCACCTTAAAATTAATTGACCGTATTAGCACCTTACTTCGGGCTGAACAACGTAAAAAGTTCTCAGCTTTAGGTTTGCAGCCTGTGCATGTGCAAACGCTTGATTATTTGGCTCACTGTAATCGCTTTAGTGATACACCTGCAGCAGTTACAGATTACCTTGGCTTAACCAAAGGAACCGTATCACAAACCCTACAAGTATTAGTTAGAAAGGGCTATATTGAAAAAAAACAGGATAAAACAGATAAACGTATTGTCCATTTACAAATCTTAGCCGAAGGTAAGGAATTACTGGATAGTATTCCTCCTTTTGATGTCTTTATCAAAGCAGAAGAAGCCATTGCAAATAAACAATTTGATTCAATCAGTGAAGCGCTATATGAAGCACTTGTTGCCTTACAGAATGTGAATGGTGATAGTAGCTTTGGGCAATGTAAAAATTGCATTACCTTTAGTGAAGAAAATGATCATTACTATTGTTTATTAATGCAACAACCGCTAAGCCAAGCGGATATCGAAAAAATTTGTCGTGAGTATATTTCAATTACCAATTCAGGCTTAGTCTAGCCAAGTATTTTTTATTTATATAATTTAGGAAGTTTAATGTTTGATCCAAAATCAATTGATGATATTGCTGCTCGTTTAAGTGATGCAATTCCACCAGGGCTAAATACCTTTAAAGAAGATATGGAAAAGAATTTCCGTGCTATTTTACAAAGTGTTTTAGGTAAAATGGAATTAGTCACACGAGAAGAATTTGAAGTACAAAAAGGTGTTTTAGCTAAAACACGCTCTCGCCTTGAAACATTAGAAAAGCAAGTCGCTGCCATGGAACAAGCTAATGAAACTAAAAAATAGCCTCTTATTTTTAACCGTAGCCTGCTTATTGCAAGGCTGTGTTTTCACTAAAATCGTTTCTGTTCCTATGCGAGCAGGTGCGGCTGTCATTTCTATTGTCCCAGGTGTGGGTAACTCTGCACATGATGCTATTGATACCGCTGCCGAGGCTGTGGATAGCTTACCCATTTAAACTTCGATAATAACTCCGTGTATTAAATAATACAGAGTCCAATTATCAAAAAAAACTCAAGTAACTTCCCCTCAAACACCAGGGTTAGTACTTGAGTTCCAGCCCCTCTCTTTAATTATGCTCCCCTTTGGTAGCGTATAAAACTGTAATCAAAATCTACACGCGCATCATCCGTAATATCTTCTCGCTCACACTCGTGCCAGTCTGCTGCATTTATTTCAGGGAACCAAGTATCTCCTGAAAATTCTTGATGTATTTGGGTAATATATAAATTATCTGCATGCGCTAATGTTGCCTCGTAAAGCGTTGCCCCACCAATCACAAAAACTGACTCCTCTGACTCGCAACTGACTAAAGCCTCACTCAAGTCATTAAACACCAAACAACCTGCCTGTTGATAGTCCTTATTACGACTAATAATAATATTCTTACGCCCAGGTAATGGTCTACCAATAGACTCAAATGTTTTCCGCCCCATAATAATAGGGCTACCCATAGTCACTTTTTTAAAATGCTGTAAATCAGCTGATAAATGCCATGGCATTTTTTTATCCAAACCAATCGTACGGTTACTTGCCATAGCCACAATAAGTGATAATTCCATCGTATATCCTTTTAGTAAAATTTATAATATCCCTATTTTGACAGCCTCAGTAGATGAAAGAAAGTTCGAGGTCGTGCTAAGCTTTCTATTTCAACAGACACCAATGAATAAAGAAACAACGAGCAAGCCCTCCACTTCTCTTTGTATAAAATTATGCCAACAGAATTACCTCCTATCCCTGATACCAAATTATGAATAAAGAAAAACGTCTCACTATTTTTACTCGGCTTGCTGAAGCTATTCCCGAACCTGTTACTGAATTGCGTTACAGTAGTACATTTGAGCTATTGATTGCGGTTGTGTTATCTGCACAGGCAACGGATAAAGGGGTGAATAAAGCGACCGCCAAATTATTTCCTATTGCGAATACACCTGAAGCTATTTTTGCTTTAGGAGAAACAGGTCTCAAGGAGTATATAAAAACCATTGGTTTATATAATACCAAAGGGGCGAATATTATTAAATTATGCCGTAAATTATTAGATGATTTTAAAGGTATTGTGCCCCAAACGCGCGAAGAATTAGAGTCTTTAGCAGGTGTGGGGCGTAAAACCGCGAATGTTATTCTCAATACTGCTTTTGGTCAGCCAGTAATGGCCGTCGATACGCATATTTTTAGAGTGTCTAATCGCACTAAAATTGCAGCTGGAAAAGATGTGTTAGTGGTAGAAAGACAGTTGATGAAACATGTTCCTAAACAATTTATGCTGGATGCGCATCATTTGCTTATTTTACATGGGCGCTATACCTGTATCGCACGTAAACCACGCTGTGGAAGCTGTGTTATTGAGGATTTATGTGAGTTTAAGGAAAAGGTCTATGCAGGTGAATAGCCGCTATTGAATAGGCATAAGTTCACGAAAATCTTGAATAGCAGGGTACTGAATAATATTCCGACTCTCTTTTTGAGAGTCAGGTTGATTCATAGCAATTAAATGTTGAATGCCATATATTTCCGCTGCACGTAAAACAGCGAGGCTATCATCAATCATGACACTCGAATGGACTTGCCAATCAGATTGCTGTTGAAATACTTGCCAAAATGCTTGATTTTCTTTGGCAAACCCTAAAGTGTGCGAGCAAATAATGCTATCAAAAAAAGTATGTAAACAGCTTTGTTCCATTTTTAAAGATAGGCTATCAGGGTGAGCATTAGTGACTAAAAATACCTGCTTACCTGATTTTTGTAATGCGCTGAGAAAGTCAGTTACATGAGGTAATACGCGAATAAGTCCTGCTATTTCAACTTTTAAGCCAGCAATATCAAGATTCAATTGCTCACTCCAATAGTCTAAACAGTACCATTCTAGTTTACCTTCCATCCCTTTAAATAAAGGCTGTAGAATTTTTTTTGATTCATTTAAAGAGGTATGATGTAAATCTGCATAGCGTTGTGGAACAAACTCTAACCAGAAATGATTATCAAAATTCAAATCTAGCAAAGTGCCATCCATATCTAAAAAAACTGTTTCAATATTATTCCAATTCAACATAAGCCCTAGGTATTTAAGTCAATAAAAGTGCTTTATTATAGTAGGTGATTCATCGAGGAAGCGAAAATAAGTAAAATGATAAGTATGCTAAGACAAACGTTTCACCAAACCACTTCCCCTTAATACCCGATTTTTTACCGTAACAATAAAAATACTTTTGTTCGCCAGCAGTTTGACACTTTTTTTAGCACGAGTAATCCCTGTATAAATCAGTTCTTTGGTTAAAATAGGGCTTACTTTTTCAGGTAATATCAATAATACTTCATCAAATTCAGAGCCTTGACTTTTATGAATGGTCATCGCAAATACTGTTTCACAATAAGGTAAGCGCGCAGGTAAATATTTTCTTAATGTTCCATCAGCCAACAAAAATCCAACAAATAAACGCCCTTGATTCTCTGAATCAGATAGACAAATACCAATATCACCGTTATATAAACCTAAAGCAGCATCATTCTGAGTAATCAATATAGGCCTACCAATATACCACTCCCCTCGCCCTTTAATTTTCTGCTTATCTCTTAGCTGTTTTAAAACGCGAGTATTAATATCTTCAATGCTAAACACACCTCGCCGAGTAGCACATAAAACTTGAAAGGCATTAAAAGCCTGATAAATATCGATAAAATTAGCTTTTTTCTCAATTAACTCAAGATAAGCAAGCTGCTGCTTAACAATATAGTTAATAAGATCCTCTTTAAGTAAACAAACATCAGACACTGATTGATCTAAAATATTCCATGCCAGTTCTGCTTTTTGCTCATTAATAGCAATAGATACGTCCTTAATAAGCCCTGTAAATCGATAGGATTTCTTGAGTTCTTGAGTATATTTAGGTAAAGCCGCACTTAAATCAGCCAGAACAGTCCCTGTTTCTACTGAAGCAAGCTGGTCTCTATCTCCCAGTAAAATAAGTCTTGCACCTGTTTTTAAAGCGGAAAGTAATTTACTCATTAATGCTAAATCAATCATTGAAGCCTCATCCACCACAATAATATCAAAGGCCAGAGGATTCTTATTATTATATTTAAAGTAGGGAGAAAATTGAGAAGCCCCTAATAAACGATGAATGGTAACCACTTCTTTAGGAATAGCCGCTTTTATCGTATCTGAACAGTCTAATTTATCTTTACTTTGCCCAATAGACTCTTGTAGTCGCATCGCCGCTTTTCCTGTTGGAGCCACTAATGCTATATTTAAAGTGAATTCAACTGACAGCTCTTGTAGTAACGCAAGTATTTTTACCACCGTGGTAGTTTTTCCCGTACCAGGCCCTCCTGTAATCATCGCAAAAGCATGAGTCACTGCAAATTCTGCCGCCTCTCTTTGCCAATTTGTTTTTAAATCAGCTTCCTTAGGGAAATACTTATCCAATAATTCGGGAGCTACTTTGAATGATTGCTCTTGACTTAATAGCTGTTGAATACTATTAGCTAATTGAACCTCATAATCCCAATAGCGCTGTAAATACAGCTGATCATTATCTAAGACTAATGGTTGCTTGCCTAAATTATCAGCTAATTTTGAAGCTAATATAATAGCTTGTTCCTTTTCATCAACCAATAAACAGCTGTGTCCTTGGCTTTGAGCATAAGATAACCGAGCAATAATAGATTCAAAGGCTTGTTTTTGAGTTTCATTAGTTAAATGACAACGCTGAACTAAGAATTTTGAAAAAGCAGAATCTAATCGACTTAATGATATTTCAGCTTGCATAAGATTAAAAACAGTATGTTAAAGAGATATTCTTAGAATACCATAGGAAAAGAAAAATAGCGGGAGCAATAAGGCTAAATTTCAGGCAAAAAAAAACCCAATCTCAATGAGATTGGGTTTTAAATTAAGAGCTTGACAATTTCCTACTTTCACATGGATAAATCCACACTATCATCGGCACTAAACGGTTTCACTTCTGAGTTCGAGATGGGATCAGGTGGTTCACATTCGCTATGGTCA
>Ga0105349_10001372_pt1 | contig 10221 bp, 10 predicted proteins | sample EN1Hudseemescosm_FD_83661 | JGI IMG/M metagenome (GOLD analysis project Ga0105349, IMG submission 83661) | Methane-oxidizing microbial communities from mesocosms in the Hudson Canyon - EN1B Hudson Canyon | ecosystem: Environmental > Aquatic > Marine > Cold seeps | place: Hudson Canyon...
AAGTATACTTTCTTCAGATAATCCTGGAATTGTGTTGATTTCAATTATGTACGGAATATTATTCATTACAATAAAATCTATTCTGCATATTCCTCTTAAGTTCATTTTTTTGTAAACTTCTTCAGTAGTTTTCTGAATATTTGTAGATAATTCACTGTTTATTCTGGCAGGAGTTAATTCCTCAGAAAGACCTTGATATTTTGCTTCAAAATCAAAAAATTCATTTTTACTTACAATTTCTGTAATTGGTAAAGCTTGTACTTTATTGTTATTCCAAATTACCCCACAACTTAGCTCTATTCCGTCAATAAATTGTTCTATCAACACTTCATTGTCGTGTTCCAATGCTTTTTCTATTGCTTTTTCAATTTCGTTTTCTTTTTTCACTTTACTTATTCCAAAACTAGATCCTGCCTGATTAGGCTTTACAAAACAAGGGAGACCTACTTTTTCAATTATTTTTTCAGGAATAATGTCTTCCCCTTTTTTATAACTGAAAGAGTTTGCGCATATGAACCCAAATTCTGTTAGTAGTTTGTTACATTCTATTTTGTTAAAAGTAAGTGCGGATACTTTAGGATTGCAGCTGCTATACGGTAAATTTAAATTATCAAAATAAGGCTGTAATTCTCCATTTTCTGCAGGAGGGCCGTGTAATGCCATAAAAACAAAATCAAAACAAGTTTTATATCCTTTGTTTGTTACCGAAAAATCTTCTTTATTAATCTCAATTTTATTTCCCTCAACTTCTGCAACCCAATTATTCTTTTTAATATTTATAATTGTACCCTTGTATTTTTTCTTATTCAGATTATTTAATACAACATTTGCACTTGATAATGATATTTCGTATTCTGCAGAATTTCCGCCAGTAATTATTGCAATTTCTTTCATCTTTTATTTGTTACTACAAAAGTAAGAATTTATTGCACTCAAACTAGATAATTTTTATATTTGTAATTCGTTTACTCAAATAATATGGATGAAATAAAAAAATGTATTAATGGTCATTTCTTTAGAGAGGATTTAGAAAAATGTCCTTTTTGTACAGAGGGGAATGATAAAAATAACCAAACAGAAAATAAAATAAAAAAGAAGTTTGATGTTGCTTTCATTGTAAATTTGGTAAGAGTATTCTTTTCAAAATTCCTTAAAAAACTTAAGTTTTCTAAAAATGAAGAAGATCCGTTCTTCTCATTTCTGAAAAATAAAACATTTTATTTTCACTTTGTTTTAGCGAGTTTTACAACAATATTATTGTTTTTTGCATGGTTAAAGTACATTGATTACGAAACGGGACATGGAGAAGAATTTCCATTGAAAAATTATCAGAGTGTGGATGTTCATGATTTAGAATCTTTATCCGAGCAGGATAATATTATATTTGTAATTATTGATTCTGTTTATACGGATTCTGTAGATAAGGGAACGGTTTTTACGCAAGATCCTTTACCAAATACTTTTGTGAAAGAAGGAAGAAAAATTTACTTGACAATTAACTCTCAAAATACTCAGAAGTTTTTTGTTCCAGATGTTTTTAATAAATCCGAAAGAGAAGCGGTAGTTAATCTGAAAGAGAATTTTAGAGTAAATTTAATTAAAAACAAAAATTATTCTGAAGAAAGTTCTGTGGTAACTTCTCTAAAGGTTAGTGGAGTAGAAATTTTTGCCGGACAAGAACTTCTGAAAGGGACAATGATTACAGTTATTTTTGGAAATGGAAGGAATATGAATATAATTCCTGTTCCAGATTTGACAGGATCGGATTTGGATTTAGCACAATTACTTTTACATGAGTTGTCTCTAAAAGTTGGGGAAATATCTTATGAAGGTGTTATTACAGATTCTTTAATGATTGTTGTTGTAAAACAATATCCAACATCTGAAAGAAAGTTACAATCAGGGGATGAGGTAGACTTGTATTTTAGACAAGTTCCGGACACGTCAAATACTTTGTTTGATGAATAAAATATTAATTTTCTTTTTTTGTGTTTTATCACAACTTTCTTTTTCACAGGAGGTAGTTTCTAATTTGATTTCTAATTCTGAAATATCAAAAAATAAAAGAATTATTTCTATTAATAAATCTGCTTTGGCAATTCCCTTTATTGACGATTTTTCATCAACATCCACAATTCCGGATTCTGTTTTATGGGAGGATAACTCTGTATTTGTAAACAGAAATTATGGAGTAAACCCGATTACAATTGGTGTGGCAACTTTTGATGGTTTGGATGAAAATGGACGAGCTTATGATATGAATTTAACAGGAACAGATGCTGAAAATGCGGATACTCTTACCTCACAAAAAATAGATTTATTCGGTGTAGATACGGCTTATATTATGTTCTTTTTTCAACCACAAGGTTTAGGAAATGATCCGCAAATTGCAGATTCGTTAATATTAGAATTCTCACACGGATTGGATACTGCCGGAAATATTGTGTGGGATAAGATTTGGGATAAAGAAGGAAGTACACTTCAAGAGTTTGAACAGTTTATATATGTGTTTACCGAAAATTATTATTTAACTTCTGACTTTCAGTTCAGATTCAGAAATTTAGCTTCAGTAACAGGTAATTTTGACCATTGGAATATCGATTATGTGAAGTTAGATGAATACCATAGCACTTTTAATCTTTCTACATTAAATGATATTGCTTTTGTAAGGAATACTCCTCAGGTACTAAAAAGGTACAGGGAAATTCCTTGGGTTCATTTTGTGAATGATGTAAGTCAGGAAATGAATGATTCTTTGGATGTTATGTTAAGAAATAATACAAACACCTATGAACCTGTTGATTACCGATATGATGTATATAAAAATGGAAATTTAGTGTATCATTATCCTGTTTTAGGAGGTAATAATTCTACCAGAAATGACACTGTTCCCCCTTACGCAGTTAGTGGAAACTGGACTTATAATCCTCCCATTATGTTGGAGGACCAAATGTTTCCTGTTTCATCTTTAGATAGTGCAGAGTTCATTTTCCGAAATTTGATAAAAACAGAACCTTCTGATTATAAGAATAACGATACTGTTTTTCATACTCAAAAATTCTATAGTCATTTCGCCTATGATGATGGAAGTGCGGAATCAGCTTATGGAATAAATGTGCAAGGAGCCAAATTGGCTTATGAATTTAAGTTGAATAGGCCAGATACACTTAGGATGATACAAATGAAATTTGTAGAAATGCATGAGGATTTGACAGATAATAAATTTGCTTTAACTATTTGGGGCAATAACAATGGACAACCAGGACAAGAAGTCTATAAAGATACGGTAGAAATTGAATATAAGGATAGAGGAAAATTCACCAATTATTATCTTAAAAATGGAGTAGGACTTATCGGAACTTTCTTTGTTGGTTGGGAACAAATAACCAATGATATTCTGAATTTGGGATTGGATAAAAACTCTGTGGCAAATCAATATATGATGTATAACATAGGAGGAGGATGGGTTAATTCTCAATTTCCTGGTGCTTGGATGATTCGACCTATTGTTAATTATGATAAACCTTTGCTGAATTCATTGACAAATCATCAAGAAATAAAATGTAAAATTTATCCTAATCCATTTTCAGGTATTACTTCTATTTACTTTTCGGAACCTAAAAAAAGAATTATTTCTGTTTTTGATATAATGGGGAGAAATGTAAGAACTATGATTTCTTCTGAAAGGAAAGTAGATATTTATAAAGAAAATTTGAAAAATGGAATGTATTTTATTCAAATTTCAGATGGGAAAACACAAATAACAAAAAAACTAATACTGAATTAATGATAAGTTATATAGGAGGAAAGAGCAGGATGAGTAAGTGGATATGTGAGTATATTCCGGAGGATATTGAAACTTATGTAGAGGTTTTTGGTGGTGCTTTTTGGGTGTATGTAAATGGAGATATACATGAGAAACCAAAATTAAAAGAAGTTATTTATAACGATTTTAACAGGTACATGGTAAACCTATTTGAGTGTTGCCGAACTCCTGAAGAATTTCATAAATTTATGATAGATTTAAAGGCTCAAAACGAAAAGTTATTTTACAAATTTCAGAAGGATATTTTCAAAAATAAAGATATTAGTAAGATTGAATTAGGTGATTTTGAATTCGGACAGAAATATGCATATATCATGACACAAGTTTTTTCAGGATTAAATGCTGAGAAAGCAAAGTTTATTGATTTGAAAGGAAAGTATAAATCGAAATTCGACTCTTTTAGAGGTAGATTGGTAAATCCAAAATTTACAAAAAAGTTACTAAAAATTACTCAATGTCAAAACTTAAGTTATGAAGAAGTAATAGAGAAATACGATAGTCCAAAAACTTATTTTTATTGTGATCCTCCCTATTGGAAAACAGAAAATTATTATTCTTTACATGATTTTGATGTAGAGGATCATAAAAAATTATGTATACAGTTATCAAACATTAAAGGAAGGTTTTCTCTTTCGTATTACGAATTTGACCTTTTAAGTAAGTGGCTCCCAAAAGATAAGTTTGTTTGGGAAAGTAGAGAATTTGTAAAAGCTGCTGCTGCTCAAAAAGGAAAAAAACAAAGTAAAGGAACAGAAATATTAGTAATGAATTATAAAAAGTAATGGAAGATAATAAGGAGTTATTTGAGCATTACAAATTTGAGGCGGATAAAGGTCAGGAACCTTTAAGAGTAGATAAATTTTTGATAAATTTTATTGAAAATGCAAGTAGAAGTAAAATTCAGCAATCTGCAAAAGAGGGATACATTCATGTAAATGGAAATCCTGTAAAATCAAATTATAAAGTAAAAGGAGGGGATATTGTAACGGTAGAATATAAAAATCCACCAAGAGAACACGAACTTATTCCTCAGGATATCCCTATCAATATAATGTATGAAGATGATGACATTCTGATTGTAAATAAAGATGCAGGAATGGTAGTTCATCCAGGTTTTGGAAATTGGGAAGGTACTTTGGTAAACGCACTTGCATTTCATTTTAAAAACCTACCAAATATGGGTGATGATAGTCGCCCTGGTTTGGTGCACAGAATTGACAAAAACACTTCTGGTATTTTGGTAATTGCTAAAAATGAAAAATCCATGACCATAATGGGAGAGAAATTTGCCAATAGAGATTTGAATAGAAGGTATTTGGCTTTGGTTTGGGGAGATGTAATTGAAGATGAGGGAACCATAGCTGGACATATTGGTAGAAGTCTTAAAAATAGAAAAATAATGGATGTTTTCCCTGATGGAGAGTTTGGGAAACATGCTATAACCCATTGGAAAGTGGTGGAAAGATTTGGTTATACTACTTTGGTAGAATGTACATTAGAAACAGGGAGAACCCATCAGATTAGGGCTCACTTTAAGTTTACAGGTCACCCACTTTTTAATGATGAAGAGTATGGTGGAGATAGAGTGTTGAAGGGAACTACTTTTACTAAATACAAACAGTTTGTGCAGAATTGTTTTAAAATTTGCCCAAGACAAGCTTTACATGCCAAAACTTTAGAGTTTTCTCATCCTATTACTGAAAAAGAAATGAAGTTTGATTCGGAGTTGCCAGAAGATTTCACTTCTTTATTAGAAAAGTGGAAAACGTATGCAACTCATCAAAAGTAATTGAGATTAATTGAGAAAAATAATAATGAGTTTGTTATTAGAGAAAGGACGTCTTTAAAAGGGAATTCTGGAGATATTACAAACCTAAATATTTCTTCTGAATTGTATCATGAAATTAAAGATTTAGATTCCTCAAAGATACTTATTGAAAAAATAATTTATGATAAAGACACTAAATGTTATATAACAGTTTTACTAGATTATAATCAAGAAAACTTTTTAAATCTTGAAATAAGTGCAGGTAAAAATAAAGGGAAAAGTTATAGGTTAAGATTAGAGTCTTCCAACCTTTTAGAAATAAAGAGATCTAAATCTATTATTTTAAATAAAAAGACTAAATCTTATTTATTTAATGATATAAAAGAAATAAAAAATACTGTTCAGAAAAGAGCTATCACAGGTTTTATATTTGAAAGAGAAATTTGTGAGATAAAAGGATGGTTACCAGATTCAAAATCCCCTAAACTGTTTTGGAAAGGTCAGGGAAAAAGCTGGATTGAAAAACTTAAAAGTGTAAATTTTAATATTGAGGAATTTAAAATTGATTTAAAGAAATCTAAATTTGAAAAGTGGGACGCTACTGATGGTGAGAATAATTATGAAATTAAAAAGTATGACACAACAAAACTCAAAGGTTACACCTTATATTCTGAACCAATAATTAAGATTGCCCCTAGTAGGAGTAAGTGGAAAGAGGGCAATTCCCAATATGATGTCTTTCCAACACCAAAAAAATACAATCAATTTATTAATAATCTAATGAATTCTTATTGGTGGAAAAAAGATTCTGAAAAGATTTTGAATAAAATAATTAATTCAAGTAAAGGTATTCAATTTAAAGATCGATTCATTGAGAAAAATGACATTGAATTTTCTTGGAAACTTAATACTGGAAAAGAGGGGATTGCTCCAATATTTGAAGGTTATCATAGATTGTCAATTGTATTTAAACTTTAAATCATTATATTTGTTTTATTAATTTAAATAATATAAAGTATGGTAAGTTTTAATAAATATATTAATAGATCAATGAGCTATTCGCAGGCTAGTAGACATGACGATACGCCGCAAAGAGAAGAGGGAAAAAGTTTTTTGGAAACAATAAAAGAATATCCTAGTTTAGATTTTGGAGACACATATGATTTAGATTTAGAGAATTATGATTTCAATGTTGGTTGTGATGTTGAATTGATTAGTTATTCTACTTGGAAAAAATATTTAAAAATAGGTCATGCTAATATTCCTGCCCGTAAATGTAAATATTGGAATGATTGTGAGATTGAGAGGATTCGAAAAAAAGATGGAGATATTTGGGAAAAACCAAATAAGTATCAATACTGGACAATTTCTTATATACAGTTTATTGATCAGACTAAAGATTTTTTATATTATCCATCTAAATATATGAAGAAAAATGTTGGTAATATGACTTATGAACCACATCATAAAAAACAAGGATGGAATGATTCAATTCAATCTACATTTATAAGTCCAAATATTTTTGATACAAATATAGTAGAAAGATGGAGGAGAATTGGAGAAAATGAATGGACTCAAGTTAACTTAGGTGGTGCAGATCTGGGAAAAATTCTAAAACAATTTGATCTATAATGATATATCTGATTATACTGTAACCATCTTTTAATTTACTTTACAAAAGTATTTTCATATTTATTAATCCAATCTTCTGTAGTCATTTTTTGCATAAGTTCTCCAATCAATTCAAAAGGAATGTCATCCATTTTTTTAAAGCGGATACAGCTTTTTCCCATATCTAATTTTCTTTTAGAATGTTTTGGGTATTCTTTTACAAACCAATCCAAAAGTGCAGGAGTTGCATAAATTCCCATATGATAAACTGCAATAAAATGTTTTTGTGAAGCAACAGAAGCAAAAGGTAATGGAAGTTTAGGAGTGCAGTGGTATCCTTTTGGATAAAGAGAGAAAGGAACGACCCATGAAGGAAATCCATAAGATAATTCTTCTGAATATCCTGCTGGAATATTTTCTCTTATTACATCCATTAATTTTCCAAAAACTTTTTTCCTTTCTTCCGGAATATTTTGAAGATATTCCTCTATATTATTTACTTTAATTTTCATAGTGTAAAGATATAAAAATTCTACATTTGCAGGATGAAGTATATTTATTCTCTTTTTCTGATAATTAATGTGTCTTGTGTTACAAAAACAACACACATTTTAGTTTCTAATACAGGTCAAACTCAAGGTACATTTTATCATATTCAGTATATTTCAGAAGGTGGAGAAAACTACAAATCTCAAATTGATAGTTTGCTTCATTTGGTGGATAATTCTCTTTCTACTTGGAAGGAAAACTCTCTTATTTCCAGAATAAATAGAGGAGAGAAAGTAAAAGTAGATAAAATGTTTTCAGATGTATTTTATGCTGCAGAAAAAGTGTATTTAGAAAGTGATTCCTTATTTGATTGTTCTATTGCTCCCCTTACAAATTATTGGGGTTTTGGTCCTGAAAATGTTTCATTGGTAGTTGACTCTTTTGAGGTTTCAAGGAGATTAAAATTAGTAAATTATTCAAGATTAAAAATCATAAATGATAGTTTATTACTTCCAAAAGGAATGCGACTCGATTATAATTCCATAGCTCAAGGTTATTCGGTAGATGTAATTTCTGATTATTTATTTTCTAAAGGAGTATCTGATTATTTGGTAGAAATTGGTGGAGAACTAACTGCTAGAGGTGTAAATCCGGATGGAGAATATTGGACAATAGGAATTGATAAACCACAAGAAGAAATGGATATATCAGATAGGTTTCAGTTTATAATTTCTTTAGAAAACACCTCCTTAGCTACTTCTGGAAACTACCGAAAATATAAAGAAATAAATGGAGTAAAATACTCTCATACTATCAGTACTAAAACTGGTTATTTTGCAAAAAATAGAATGTTGTCTGCTACAGTTATTCATCCTTCTTGTATGTTGTCGGATGCTTATGCTACTGCTTTTATGTGTATGGGAATTAAAAAAAGTGAGGATTTTTTACTTACACATACAGAACTAAAAGTGTATTTTGTATATTCCGATAAACAGGGGAATTGGAAAACTTTTTCTACAGAAAATTTAGAAATTTCAGAGTAATTTATTCTTCCTCTTTTTTACACTTTTCTTCTGGCAATGCTCCGCAAAAACCACAAGCTTCTCCTTCTTTGTTCAACATTGGGTTGTTACTGGCACAAGTTCCAGAAAACTGTCCATCTTTTTTCAATAGGATTTTTATGCCAATTCCTGCAAATACAAAAACCATAAATCCGATTGTGATTAAAAATAAATCTAAGAAATTATCCATTGTGTAATTTAATTTGTCTGCAAAATTATAGGTTTTATTAGGATTAACTAAGTTTGCATTAAATAATTTACTTTATGAAAAAAAAAACAGAAGCTTTTTCCAGACTCTTAACTATAATGGACCAGTTAAGAGAAGAATGTCCTTGGGATAAAAAACAAACTATGGATAGTTTGAGATACTTAACTATAGAAGAATTGTATGAACTTTCGGATGCTATTCTGGATAAGGATATGCAGGAAATTAAAAAGGAGTTGGGTGATGTACTCCTTCATATTGTGTTTTATGCGCGTATAGCTTCTGAAACAAATGATTTTGATATGTCGGATGTAATCAATGGGCTTTGTGATAAATTGGTACATAGACACCCTCATATTTATGGAGATGTAAAAGTGAAAGATGAAGCAGAAGTAAAAAAGAATTGGGAATTATTAAAACTGAAGGAAGGAAAAAAATCAGTTTTGGAGGGAGTTCCAAAATCATTACCTGCAATTGTAAAATCATTCCGTATTCAGGAAAAAGTTAGAGGAGTGGGTTTTGATTGGGATAATAAAACTCAAGTTTGGGACAAAGTTTTGGAAGAAATAGAGGAACTGAAAGTTGAAATTGAAAAAGGAGATAACGACAGAATAGAAGCTGAATTTGGAGATGTCCTGTTTGCATTAACCAATTATTCCCGTTTTATAAATGTAAATCCGGAAGATGCATTGGAAAGAACCAATAAAAGGTTTATTAATCGTTTTCAGATAATGGAAAAAATTATTGAAAAAGAGAACTTAAAATTAGATGATATGAATCTTGAACAAATGGATGTTTATTGGACACAAGCAAAGAAAATTCATTTGAAAGAATAAGATATATTAGAAAAAAGGTATTACTTGAATTAAACCTTTTGTAATATTGCTGTCTAAATTGAAAATCAATCAAAAAATAAAGAAATAAAAGAATGAAAAAAATACTATTAGTATTAACACTACTTACTTTATCAATATTTGTTAATGGACAATCTTTTAATGGATTTGCATTATATAATTCTCAGGGGTCTAACACAACCTATTTAATTGATGAAAATCAAAATATAGCACATACTTGGAATATGAATACCGAGTGTAACTATACAGTATCATTAAAAGAAAATGGCAACTTAATAAGAGGAACTAAAGGGAATACTAGTGTGTTTAGCTCTGGAAATATAGCTGCTGGAGGTGGTATTGTTCAAGAAATTGCGCCAGACGGATCCATAGTTTGGGAATATACTTATGCGAATAGCGATCATGTA
>Ga0105349_10001375_pt1 | contig 10215 bp, 2 predicted proteins | sample EN1Hudseemescosm_FD_83661 | JGI IMG/M metagenome (GOLD analysis project Ga0105349, IMG submission 83661) | Methane-oxidizing microbial communities from mesocosms in the Hudson Canyon - EN1B Hudson Canyon | ecosystem: Environmental > Aquatic > Marine > Cold seeps | place: Hudson Canyon...
AACGGGCTAAACTGTTCATTTATTGTAACTTGTCCTATTTCATATTTTGAAAAATAATTATCAGTATTCGGATTAATTTCAGAAGCCCAACCTTCATATTCTTTATAATCCAAATTACTAACATATGAACCCAATGAATAAGAGCTTCTGTAAGCGTGTGCCAAAGTAAAGGTTTGAAAATACTTTTTGATAAATTTTGTTTGTATAAATCCATCATAATTTATTCTCCAGTTTGGCAAAGGAATTGCAGGCATTTTATTTAAAGAGACTCCTAAAGCGTCCTTCCCAGCATATGCCGCTAAAAAGGAGGGAATTAGCACATCCTGAGAAGTAGCTCCATATCCTTCTGGAAATCCAGTTGAATCGAGAATACCAGAATAATTTGGATTATCAGCGGCTATTCTTTTTGCTATTTCATTTCTGTAATTTCGGAACTGAGCAAATATTTTTGAAGAAGCATCTTCATTGTCTGCAGTAAAAGCCGTTTTCCAAGAAATAAAAGACATGGAAAAACTACCTTGCTCTGTAGGAGAAAATTTCATGAAATTATTATCATCTCCCGACCAACGATAATATTCCTGTTCGTCAAGAGAAGTGTTTTTACTTGCCGTTAGCTCAATTCTCAACTTTTTTATTGGTTCAACCGAGCTTCTAAGAACCAAATTTTTAGAAGAAGAACTTTTGTACAATGTATTCAAATTTTCATTTTTTGTGAGCCAACCATTTTTTCCTGCAAAATCTCGTATATCTCTTTGACTACCAAAAGCAAAAGGTAATCCTGGGGCAAACTCTCCCCATTGCTGACCTAAAAAGTGAGATTCTGGCAAAAATCCTGGGAGGAATGTTCCTTGATTTACCGAATAATTAATTGAAACATTCTTTACTCCCAATACAAATCTGGTTGCATATTCAAATATTTTATACTGATTTTTCTTTTCTGCTTCATCCTCTTCCTTTTTCACTTGAGAATTCCTACCTTTACCTCTATTTCTTTTCTTTCCTTTTTGTAATACCTTCTTAAAATACGGAACTTTATTGTAAATACTTGTCAAATTTATCTGACCATTATATTGTATGTTATTCGAATTCTGAATGTTGTTCCCAAATTCTGTCACGGAAAGCGGAGCTGCTGCCCAATCGTAATTTGCAGTATATCTTGTGTTCAAGCTCAAGAAATTAAGAATTGGAATTTTATTAAACGGAAACTGATAATTTGCTCCCAAAGTATGGTGATAAGAAGTAACCCTTCCTCCTTTCCAAAAATTCTGCCAAAGAGTATCCTTGTCATTTTTATCTAACTTTCCTTCTGGCTCATCAATATTTGATTTATTTCTAACAGAAAAATCTAATTTTAATGTTCTGGTTAAATCATACTTTAACTCATACATTTTATTCCAATCAAACATTTTGTTATAAGTAGGACTAATAATCATATTTGAATTATTTACATTTCTCAATAAAGTTTCATTGTACCTTCTTTCCAAATCAGTTCTGTACGAAAATGATTTTGGCATTGTATTAAAATTAATGTCCTTTATCAAGCGGGCATAGGGTCCCTTTCCTATTTTTAATTTTGAAAATGGTTTTATATTTTTGGGAGTTGTATTAAAATTATAAGTGACAGCACCTCTATAGTTTTTTGTCCTGTTGTATTTTGTATTAATATTTCTTATGTCAATTTCATTTTTAGAATACGAAAGTGTAAAGTTTTCCAAATCGTATATTTTTGGTCCCTTTTGTTTGTCTCCTTTTTTAACAGACTTTGTTTTTCTTACATTGGTAAAATTGATGCTTTTTCTACTTTCATAATCTTGAGCAATTTTTTTTAAAGTATCTCTTTCGGCTTTTGTTTCTAAAGCCGAAAGAGTTGTACTGAATAATATATCAGGATCCAGAGGATTGTATTGTGGATTTCTTATTTGCTCAGAAAGACTAACATGCATTGGAATTTTTAGTCCATATCTTTCTGGGAAAAATTTACCCAATTCAAAATTAGAAGATAAATCGTATTGATAATGATTGAATTTCTGACGATCATTTACCTTTTTTTCAATACTTCCAAAACCAATTGTACTCATGTTTCCTGCTAAATTCACAGTACCAAAATCAGCAAGTCTCGTAGTAAATCTGGCATTTGCTGCCCAACCTCCATATTCATCAAAATCAGTAAGTCTAAGTTCATTCACCCAAATTTCACCACATTTTGAGAGTCCATCATCCTCCGATTCCATAGATGATTTTTTCGGATTTCTAACACCAATCATAATCGTTTTAACCCTACTTAAATTTGGATTTCCAACTACAATAATCTTTTTCCCATCTGATAAATAACTAATATATGGTGAAGTTACATCATCTGTAATAAAATTTCTTTCTTGTTTAGCAGATTGAAATTGTTCAAACTCAATATCAATATTATTTTCAATTGGCCAAACTTGGGTCCTCCCGTTATCTCCATGTGCGGTTACTTTCAGGGGAATTTCAAACTCGTAATAATTTGAAGTGAAATCAGTTCCTAATCTGATAAAACAAGATAAATCCCCATCTTCTAAATTATCTTCTTTCCCTTCCGCGTGAACAAACATTTTTAACCTTTTGTACGCTCTCACATCCAAATCGGAAGTTTTATAAGCCGCTCTAGAATCACCATCTTTTAAATCACAAACTTTCAGAACCAATGATTGCTCATTATCCCTTCTTAAAGTGGTAGTAGTGTTGTCAATATTTTGTTCTATCCCAGGAGGCAACACATAGTTAATCGGATTTCTTTGTCCGTTTTCTTCAATATTTACTGCCGACACATCAAATAAAGTTTCATCATCAAGGTCATTAGGAATATATTCTCCTCCTTCAGTAAGGTCCAAATTATACCTTCTCCATTCACCTCTCACTAACTCCAAAGTAGCAAATCTGCAGACAATTGGCTGAGAGAAATCAGATAAAACCATTCTCATAAAACGAATAGATTTAAAATCTTCTATTCCTCCAACAATTTTTGATGGATTGTAAACAGGAACCCTAAACTGATACCACTTTATCAATCTTTCCGAACCATTTTTTGTGGTAATTGTTGTTTCTAAAATATCAGTAATGTACTGATTACTAATATTCATACTTAATGGAGAGATATCTACTTTGTATTGGAAATAACTTTCGGACTCCCCAAGCGTATTATCTCTATTTATATCTTCTGAATTAGGAATTGGAGTAGCAGAAGTTGAATATGTTTCTGAAGATTGTGAGGTAATTGATGAATTACCTTCTACTGAATTAAATCTTTTGTATCTTTCTAATATTTCTGTTTCACTATTATCAAAATCGGTTCCTCTAAAATGATGAAAGTTATCTCCTGAAGGATCATTTTGTGCATTTATATAAGCTTGAGAACTTATTCCTAGTGCTGGGTTATCTTCAATTTTCTGTATATATTCTTCATCAAAAAATAAAATCTCGTCAGTATCTCTTAGTCCGTCCAAACCAACATCTTGAAACTCTCTGGAGTCTGGGTCATTGTCAAAAGCTTCAACAATAGAATAATTTGTTGGAACTCTTCCCCATGCAGTTGTGTCTACGTTTTCAATAGTAGCAGAAGTTGGCAATCCATTTTCAAAACTTTTATAACCATCTTTCAATACATCCTCCGATACATTACCCAATTGAATATACAAATCTCCTCCAGAATGATTAATATCTCCATCTTCCGAATTAAATGGATCCATCATCCAAAATTCTACAAATTCAATATTTGCTGCTTCAAAATCATTGGTTTCTACTTTCCGCATCATCCCTCCCCAATTTTTGGAAGGAGACATTAAAGTGCCATCAGCGTTTAAACCGTTAACTGTATAATTATACGGACCTCTTTCGTTAGGATAATATGCTAAATCCAGAATAGCAAGGTTTGAAATTTGACTACCATATTGAGGGTCTTTATTTGGGAAAACTTCTTTCTCTAAAACTTCTCTTGAATAATGATAAGATAACTGAGATATTTTAGTCCCATTTGGAAGATTAATTTTATTATCAACTCCTGGAGGAGTGCTATTTGACGATCGGTAAAATAAAGGTTCAATTGTATACCATGCAAGTTTTGCTCTTTTAAATCCTAAGGTAAGATTATCATTTAAATCTGAGTTTTCAAAAATATCTGTTTGGCCTTGCGGAATAGAAGCTAATTTCCAAGCAGACCAGTTTTTCATATCTATTGAAGTTCTGCTGGCTTCAAAATCATCAATGTAAGAAGTCCCACCATTTCCATCATCAATTCTTCTGTGATGACCAGGAATAAGTTTTGCAAATTCAGCTGTTGCAATAATTCGAGATTTCGCTTTTGTTTCCAGAAAAGGAAGCTTGTCTACCATTTTTGTAATAAAAGGAGATTCCGTTTGGTAATTACCATCTAATCCAAAAATAATATTTGAAATTGGTTCATCTCCAGCATTTACTTTATTTACATAAGGTGCTTCCGAAAGTCGTAATAAGGTTGTCCCAAGTATAAAATCTTTATTTATTTCATAATCTGCATGAAACCCAATAAGTGTTTTGTCTTGTAATCCGAACATTGCATTATTTTCCATAGATATTTTAATTGGAATACCGGAATTTAAAATTCCTTCATCAATTATGGTAACTCTACCCAACATATAGTCCACAGTATAATGCTGATTTTCTACTAATTTTTGAGAACCAGCAGTAACAGTAACTGAACCTTCCGGTACATTCATTGCATTTAATGAAATCTCTGCTCCGGAGGAAGATTTGTAACTTCCAACTAATCTGAATTTATTTAGTTCGGGATATTTTTTTGCCACTGTAATTGTAGAATCATACAGATAATCATAAATATATTTGTCGGCAATTTCTTGTTCTGAAATATTAAATACCCTTCTTAAATCCTCTCCAAATGGTTTTAATACCGGAAATATAATTCTTCCATTTGATGATCGAGCCGTTATCCCTTCAAGAAAATCAAACACACCATCCGACACATTGTCCTGTTGAAGATTAAGATTATCTAAATTCATTAATTTAATTAATGGAATTCCTTTAATCGACCCTTCAGGAATATAATTTGTAACCGCTCCAGATTCTTCAGTATTTTCGTAAACCACATCCAATACAAACTCATTGGAACTCATTTGATAGGCCCCAAGTGCGTAAATATTTTTCATCATCAACTCCCAATTCATCAAATTTGGAGAAAAAGTTGTTCCCTTTAATAACTTAACAATAAGAGCGTCAGGAGCAGTTGGGCCAGTTGAAGTAAGTTCCCCAACTTGATAAGTTTGATTACCAATAGTAAACTGAAAAGCAACTGCCAAAACCTCATCATTATTCAACGCTTGGTTTAAAGAAACATAACCTAATTTGGGGTGTAAAGTAAATTCTGATTCCGTTAATTTTCTGGCTCTTTCTAATTTTTCATAATCCTGTCCTCCTTTAAAATTATAAGGTGGGTTAGACAAATAAGATAATTCACTATTTACTTGATTTATATTTCTAATACCTGAATTAGGGACACCTTGTGTAGTGAAATCATTAATTAAAGTTTGATACATAGTATTCGCTCCATCATTATCGGGATAAATACCTGGTAAAAAGGTAGTAAAATCAGTATTTTGAATATTTCCCTCATAATCATTAGCTTCAGATGGTCCAGTTTCTCCTAAATCCAAGAAAGACAAGATATTTCTGGTATCCTCTGTAATTCCTGTTTTATTTGTAATCCAAACCTCAATTTTAGTAATATTTATTGGAGAATTAATAAAAGGTAAATTAGCTAATGCAGTGTTGTAATTCTCCTTAAAATAATGAGCTAAGAAGAAGTGTTTATTGGCCTCATATTGATCGGCATAAATATCAAACTCTGTGGTTTGAGCTCCTCCACTAACCTCCACTTCTGAAGTAGTAGATTTTTGTTGAGAGAGAATTCCTGTTATTGTAGTTCTCCCAAATTGAAGTTGTGTTTTCAGCCCGAATAAACTTTGACTACCGGTAATGAGAGTTCCGTTTAAAGGTAAACTAACATTCCCTACTTCTATTTTTTTAATTATTTCATCTTCAAATCCAGTATATTCCAACTTCATGTCATTTTCAAAATTGAAGGTTGCTTCAGTATTGAAATTTGTAGTTAGTTTTAATTTTTCTCCAATTTTCCCAATTACATTCATCTGAATTTTTTCCTGAAAATCAAATGAAGTTGTTCTTTGTTGTTCTACTGTAAGTTGCGTATTTTCAGAACGATTTATTCTTAAAGAAAATATCAATTCGGCAGAACCTTGCGGGCGAATATCAACTGTATTACCTCCAAATATTTTATCAAAAGCCTCTCCTCCAATATAGAGTTTTGGCAGTCCGAAACTAACTTTAGAACCTCCCTTCCTATCAGAAGTTCTTAAATCCCAATGTTGATTCATCATTTCTGTAACTTGATAATCCAAATACTCCTGAAATGACATTACTTTTGGAAGAAATAAATCAGTATTTCCAATCCTGCTATATTGAATGTACTGATTTGTATTTTCATCATACACAACAGAAGTTTTGAAATTATTTGGAAGATCCATGTACATACCTCCATACTGATTGGGATGAAAAGGATAAGTTAAATTAGTGTCCTGGGCCAAAGTATCCTGAAAGAAAGTAAAAGCTTTTGCATCCTTGCTAAAGCTTAGCAAAAACAAAATAAAAAATAAAAATATATTTTTGTGTAATTTCTTCAATTCAGCTATTTTCTACCCTAAAGATTGTCTTACCAAATCTTCAACACTTAACTCTTGCAGATTGTTTTTTAGTACATGTTCAATCTTCTTTTCTGCCATCTTCTTTGTAAACCCTAAAGCAAGTAAAGCAGATAACGCTTCATCTTTAATAGTATTGTCCTGCGTGAATAATAAATCGGAAGTTTCTTTCCCTTTTCCAACTTTATCTTTTAAATCAATAATTATTCTTTGCGCTGTTTTCCCTCCAATTCCTTTCACATTCTGAATTGAACTAACATCTGCAGAGATGATATAATGGGTGATTTCATCCGCAGTATAAGTAGAGAGAATCATTCTGGCAGTAGAAGGGCCTACCCCAGAAACAGAAATTAATTGCCTGAATAATTGTCTTTCATCCTCTGTAAAAAAACCAAAAAGAGTATGAGAATCTTCTTTTACAGCCAAATGAGTTAACAATTTACAATTTTCAGTAGTGATTGAAGTATAAGTTTGCAAGGAAATATTGAGCTTGTACCCAACTCCATTACAATCAATTACTACATATGTTGGTGTTTTTTCAACCAACTTTCCATTTATATGTGATATCATTTTATTGTTATTTGAGCGTCCACAACGGCTAAAGTAATCATATTTACTATCTCTCTCACACTACTCCCCAGCTGTAAAATATGGACAGGTTTTTTCATTCCAACCAAAATTGGTCCAATAGAGTCTGTACCTTCTAATTCTTGAATAAGTTTATAGGCAATATTTCCAGATTCTAGATTGGGGAAAATTAAAGTATTGGCTGATTTTTCAGATAAAGTGCTAAAATCGAATAAATATTTCATTTTTTCTTTATTCAGTGCAAAATCTGCCTGAATTTCTCCATCAATTATCATATTAGGATATAATTTACTCAATCGTTTTGCGGCATTTGCCATTTTTCTGGATTCAGGAGTTCGGCTACTCCCAAAATTAGAATAACTTAAAAGGGCTATTCTCGGAATAAATTTAAGTGATTTAATTGCTTTAGAAACCAATTCAGTTATTTCAACAATTTCATCTTCAGTAGGATTTACATTTATTGTAGTATCGGCTAAAAATAACGTACCTTTTTTAGTGTTCATAATATACATTCCCAGTACATTTTTAACCTCATCTCTTTTTCCTATAACTTCCAAAGCCGGTTTTATTGTACTTGGATAATTTCTAGTAATGCCCGAAATAAGAGCATCTGCCTCTCCTTGCTCCACCATCATAGAACCAAAATAATTTCTTTCTCTCATTAATTTTACCGATTCGAAAATAGTAAGCCCTTTTCTTTGTCTTTTATCCCACAAATATTGTCCGAATTCTCCCCTTTTACTTTTTTCTTTAGGACTATTTGGATCAATAATTTCAACACCTTCTAACTCAATTGAAAACTCTTCAATTAAAGATTCTATTATCTCTTTTCTTCCTAGTAAAATAGGATGAATAATACCATCATCTACCGCTTGTTCTACTGCTTTTAATACTTTGTAATGTTCAGCTTCAGCAAAAACCACTCTTTTCGGATTACGCTTTGCCTTATTTGTAAGCTGCCTTATTAGTTTATTATCATTTCCTAATCTTTTATCTAGTTTCTGCTCGTACTCTTTCCAATTTTCTATTTCTAATTGTGCTACTCCACTTCTTACCGCCGCTTTTGCAACTGCAGGAGCGACTGCCGTAATCAACCTTGGATCTAAAGGTTTTGGAATGATATAACCTTTCCCAAAGGAAATAGCATTGTCATCATAGGCTAAATTCACTTCATCCACAACAGTTTCTTTTGCAAGTTTGGCAATTGCTTTTACAGCTGCCAATTTCATTTTCTCATTAATTTCTGTTGCTCTCACATCCAAAGCTCCTCTAAAAATATACGGAAAACCTAATACATTATTAACTTGATTAGGATGGTCAGACCTTCCGGTAGCCATAATAATATCATCCCGAGAATCCATTGCGTCATTATATGATATTTCAGGGTCAGGATTTGCTAAAGCAAAAACAATTGGTCGTTTCGCCATTGACTTAATCATGTCTTTATTTACAATACCTCCCTTTGAAAGACCTAAAAATACATCTGCATTTTTCATAGAGTCTTCTAATGTTTCTGCCCTCCTAGAGGTTGAGAAAAACTCCTTTTCAGGGTTTAGTTCCTTTCTGTTTTGTCTGATTACTCCTTTGGAATCTAACATCACTATATTCTCTTTTTTAGCTCCTAAGGATAAATACAATTTTGCACAAGATATAGCGGCAGCTCCCGCTCCATTTACAACAATCCTTACTTTTTCAATTTTCTTTTTCGAAATCTCGAGAGCGTTTAATAGTGCAGCGGACGAAATTATTGCCGTTCCATGCTGATCATCATGCATAATTGGGATATTCAACTCTTCTTTTAATCTTCTTTCAATTTCAAAGCATTCAGGAGCTTTTATGTCTTCTAAATTTATCCCACCAAAAGTAGGTGAAATCGCCTTTACTGTTTCTACAAATTTGTCAACATCAGTTGCGTCTACTTCAATATCAAAAACATCAATATCAGCAAATATTTTGAAAAGCAAACCTTTTCCTACCATCACAGGTTTAGAGGCTTCCGGACCAATATTACCCAATCCCAAAACTGCTGTTCCATTAGATATAACCGCAACCAAATTTCCTTTTGCGGTATATTTGTATACATCCTTTTTTTTCTTATCAATTTGAATACAAGGCTCTGCTACTCCAGGAGAATACGCTAAAGATAAATCTCTTTGCGAACTATGATCCTTTGTAGGTACAACTTCAATTTTCCCCGGTCTTCCATTGCTATGATATTCCAAAGCTGCTTTTTTACTAACTTTTTTAGCCATTATCTTATATATTTAACAACAAATATACTACTTATATATAAAAAAACCCCCTTATAAATAAGGGGGTTTCAGGATATAATAAACAAACTATTTGTTAATAATTAATTTTTTGATTTTTACAATTTCTCCCTCCTCAATCAAGCTACCAAAATAAATTCCTTTTTTCAAATCTCCAACATAAATTGTTCGTTCTCCACTACCTTCTAACTCTACTATTTTCACAATGTTTCCGAGTACATCTGTAAATTGTAATACTGAAGGTTTACTTAAATTAAATTCAATATTTGTATATTCTGAAGAAGGATTTGGATAGAAAGACCCTATTTTTTCTGAAGCTTCTAAACTATTAATTGAAGTAATTCCTGTCGCATAATAAGTAACCGATATACAAGTAATATCAAATGGATCGGTATCAGGGTAAAAACAATATTCAATTACCGCATTAGCTGAGGTATGTTCAGGGTAATAATATCCTGTAAATCCTGTTGTAGACTCTCCAGCATCTAAGGTATCCATCTTTGTAGAAATCATTGTAGATTCTCCATAACAGCTCCCACCCCAACAAAAAGTATTCCATCCGGGGAAAGTTTGAGAAACAACATTCTTCTCGCAAATTATTCTGAGAGTGTCAGATG
>Ga0105349_10001379_pt1 | contig 10210 bp, 9 predicted proteins | sample EN1Hudseemescosm_FD_83661 | JGI IMG/M metagenome (GOLD analysis project Ga0105349, IMG submission 83661) | Methane-oxidizing microbial communities from mesocosms in the Hudson Canyon - EN1B Hudson Canyon | ecosystem: Environmental > Aquatic > Marine > Cold seeps | place: Hudson Canyon...
CGAACGTGAATTTCAAGCGATTATGCCGCTACGAGGAAAGATCCTAAATACATGGGAAGTGGATTCTGGCCAAGTATTAGCCTCACAAGAGGTGCATGATATTGCTGTAGCAATCGGTGTTGACCCTAGTTCAGATGATTTATCAGGATTACGTTATGGCAAGATTTGTATTCTTGCCGATGCCGATTCCGATGGTGCTCATATTGCGACACTTTTATGTGCCTTATTCGTAAAACATTTCCGCCATTTAGTTGAAAAAGGACATATCTGTGTGGCTATGCCACCACTTTACCGAGTTGATGTCGGTAAGCAGGTGTTTTACGCATTAGATGATGAAGAACGACAAATCATTTTAGATAGAATTGAGAAAGATAAAATCAAAGGTAAGGTTAATGTCCAACGCTTTAAAGGGTTGGGTGAAATGAACCCTCTTCAATTGAGAGAAACGACAATGGCACCTGATACGCGACGTTTAATCCGGCTTACTATTGAAGATGATTTGGAAAGTGATGATGTCAGAAGTACAAATGAAGCAATGGATAGATTGTTAGCAAAAAAACGAGCACCAGACAGAAAAGAATGGTTAGAAGAGCAAGGCGATTTAGCGACTGTTTAATATGAAACGAGATCTATACCCAAACTGCTTGCAGATGCAAATGCAGATGCAGATTTCAGCAAGAGAAGAAGCCACACTCTTCGTCGTTATAAAGCCTTAAATTAGAATGACTAATTCGGCGACTTTATACCTAGAATAGTGTGGCTTCTTCTCTTGCCCTACGGGAGCTTAGCACGAGCGCCATGACCGCGTTACAATGCTTGACAAGGACGGGTCATTGCCCGCACATTGTGCCTTGTCCTGACGTTCGTGCTAAACTCTGATACCTGCATCTACAAGTAGTTTGAGTATATAACAATGAGTTCATTAGTTGATGATTTAGAACGATTACCCGTTCGAGACTTTACTGAAAAAGCGTATTTAGATTATTCGATGTACGTGATTTTAGATCGTGCTTTACCGAATGTGGGCGACGGTTTGAAACCTGTACAGCGTCGTATTATCTATGCGATGTCAGAACTAGGTTTAAGTGCTGCTTCAAAACATAAAAAATCAGCACGAACAGTTGGTGATGTATTAGGTAAATATCATCCGCATGGTGATTCTGCGTGTTACGAAGCCATGGTATTAATGGCGCAACCTTTCTCATATCGTCATCCACTAATTGATGGGCAGGGTAACTGGGGCTCAATGGATGATCCTAAATCATTTGCTGCCATGCGTTACACCGAGTCAAAATTAACGGCTTATGCACAAACTTTATTAGGCGAGTTGGGTCAAGGTACGGTTAATTGGACGCCTAATTTTGATGGCACGATGAATGAACCTGAGCTATTGCCTGCACGTTTACCGAATATCTTACTCAATGGTGGTAGTGGTATTGCGGTTGGTATGGCGACTGATATTCCACCACATAATTTACGTGAAGTCGTGAATGCCTGTTTACGACTATTGAAAAAACCAAGTTCTAAACTAGGTGATTTACTTGAAGATATTCAAGGTCCTGATTTCCCAACTAGTGGTGAGATTGTTTCTTCGCGTGAAGAAATAGTAAAAATATATACGACAGGCCGAGGCAGTATTCGTCAACGTGCTTGTTATAGTAAAGAAGGTGATGAGCTCATTATTCATGCACTGCCATACCAAGTATCTGGTGCAAAAATAATTGAACAGATTGCCACTCAAATGCAGAATAAGAAGCTGCCGATGGTAGCAGATCTACGAGATGAATCTGATCATGAAAACCCAGTAAGATTAGTGGTTGTTCCTCGATCTAACCGTGTTGATATTGATGGTTTGATGTCGCATTTATTTGCGTCAACAGATTTAGAGAAAAGCCACCGCGTTAATATGAATATGATTGGCTTGGATGGTAGACCTCAAGTCAAAGATCTACGTAGTTTATTATTAGAATGGTTGACTTACCGAACTGAAACAGTGCGTCGCCGCCTGCAATATCGCCTAGATAAGATTATTGATCGCCTCCATGTATTGGAAGGTTTGTTAGTCGCCTATCTTAATATTGATGAAGTGATTGCGATTATCCGTACTGAAGATGAACCTAAATCTGTACTGATGGAACGGTTTGGAATTACGGATCGCCAAGCAGAATCAGTTTTAGAATTAAAACTACGTCATTTAGCTAAATTAGAAGAGATGAAGATCCGTGGTGAGATAGATGAGCTTACTAAGGAACAGAAATCGTTAGAATTATTACTGAGTTCTGATACACGTTTAAAAACTCTAATTCGTAAAGAGCTGACAGCGGATGCTGAAAAATTTGGTGATGATCGTCGTTCACAGATTGTTGAACGTGATGCCGCCAAAGCACTTAGTGAAATGGAGCTATTGCCAACAGAGCCTGTAACGATTGTATTGTCGGAAAGTGGTTGGGTTCGAGCAGCAAAAGGTCATGATGTTGATGCAGAAGGGTTAAATTACCGTACTGGTGATCGTTATATGTCATCGGTGAAAGCACGAAGTAATCAGCAGATTGTCTTCTTAGATTCAACGGGGCGAAGTTATTCTGTTGCTGCACATACTTTACCATCAGCACGAGGACAGGGAGAACCTTTGAGTGGTCGATTCCAATGTCCAGCTGATGCTAGATTTGTTGCTGTATTAGCTGGAGAAATGGATAAACCTTTATTGTTATCCAATACGGCTGGTTACGGGTTTGTGACGGCACTAGATAATTTATTAGCTAAAAATAAAGCAGGTAAAGCCTTATTCAATCTACCTGAAGGTGCTGAAATATTACCAATCTTATGGCTTGATAGTATTGATACAGATCAACTAGCAGTGACGGCTGGAGATGGTCGTTTATTGGTATTCTCTGCTAATGAAATGCCTAAGCTCAATAAGGGTAAAGGTGTGCGACTTATCAATATCCCTCAAGCCCGTTTTGCTGCAAAACAAGAGTGGTTGCATTCGGTAACGGTTATTCCTGAAGGTAGAAGCTTAACCTTGCATGCAGGTAAACGTCATTTAACGTTGAAACCCGCTGATATTGTTCATTACACAGGTGAGCGGGGTAAGCGTGGCAATAAGTTACCTCGAGGTTTGCAAAAAGTGACTAATGTAGAAGTAGCTGAGTAAGCGACTTTATACGATGCAGGATACGCCTTTAGATCATTTTTCAGTTTCTGCTGTGATGTTAAAACAAGTAAGCAAGCATCCATGGGGAAGTGATAACTGGTCTTTATCTGGTCTTGTTCCAGGACTATCGCCAACTGAAATAGCGAAAATAGAATCTCGTGGTGAGTTACATATATTGTCTAATTTGACTATGCAGCTTTATCCCTTACATTGTGATTCTTATTACCATAATTTAAGTTCAGAACAGCCGATGGCATATTTAGTGTGCAATCAAAGTGACGATGCAACATCTCCTCAACCACTTTTACTGACAGTTGATTATGATGAAGCCGCTTCCTATATGGAAACAGGTGAAGATATCTATAATACTGCGTTACCAGAAGCGTTATGTTTATGGTTAGAACAGTTTGTATTGACACATTATCAACCTGAAAAACGAAAAAAACGCCGTCGCGAGAAATGGCATGATGGTGAAAAATAATGACAAAGAAAGATGATGATGGTTTTTTAACGCGTTGGTCGCGTCTAAAATCAATGGAGTCTGACCCCATTGATTCAGACCCCATTGATTCAATAGGCCGGTCGGAAACTAAAGATCTAGCTACAACAACTGAGCCAGAGCCTATAGATATCCCAATATGGCAGCAAGAAGGTGTGGAGCCCGGCCAAAAAAGACAGGCATTAACAGCCTTGTTTAAACAAGATGAATTTAAAGATGTTGATCATATGAATGAATATGATGAAGATTTCACACGTTTTAGTGGTTTGGGTGATATTGTTACCGAAGAAATGAAACGAATGGTTCGTATTGTTGAACAAAGAACTCGCCCAGAGCTGGATGAGATTGAACCACAAGATGATACTTCAACTAAACAAGCCGAACAGCACAATAATATTGAACAAGATAATGAGGAAGATAAACTTGCATAAGGCAGTACAGCACGTTGGTGAAATAGAGATTATGCCTATTGATCTGGTGGAATTTAATTCATCTGGTCGCATACTTATCATTGGTGATTTAGTACAAACTAGTTTAGTCATTCCACACCTTCAAGCGTTAACAATTAGTGTAGTAATGAATGATGATGCCGTTTTAGATGTTGAAAATATTACGGTTATTCGCGATAAAATTAATAATATTGAAGGTTGGTTAGGCAACTACTCCGTCCAGTTTGAAAACCAACTATTAAAATTTGATTTAATTTTAGACTTATCTGAAAATGCAATATTGACTCGATCTGTATTGCCCTTGGGCTACTTTGCACCAGGTGATAATGGCCAAGTTTTGGCAGAAACATTACAGCAATTACCTGATTTAATCGGAACCTTTGATAAACCTCGTTACTTTAGTTATAAGCCTTCTATTTGTGCTCATTCTCGCCGACAATTATCGGGCTGTCAGCAATGTTTAGATGCGTGTCCAGCCGAAGCCATTAGCAGTACGGGTGATACGGTTTCAGTTAATCCATCACTATGTCAGGGCTGTGGCAGTTGCACGGCAGTTTGTCCTTCAGGTGCGATGACCTATGCTTTACCTTCTTTGGATGTTAGCTTAAACCGTGCTCGAAAAATGATTCAGGCATGGCGTGAAATTGATAAACAATTACCTCATATTGTCATCCATGATTTGGAACAGGGGCAATTATTAGTAGACAATATGGGTGATACATTAGCTGCTAATATTCTCACCTTTTCAATTGAAGAAATTGGTGCTTTGGCCATGCCATTTTGGCTTAGTATTCTAGCTTATGGTTCAACTGGAATAACAGTTTGGGATGCAGGTAGTCACACGGATCATGATTGGTCAGAATTACAGCAGGAAATAGATAAAACCAATCAGATGCTGGTGGGGATAGGTTATGAAGAACAGTTGATCAGCTGGTTTGCAAGTAACGATGTTTCAGCATTAAACGAGCATATCTCAACGTCAAGTAGATTGGAGGGCTTATCTGCTGCAACATTTGCAGGCATAGATGATAAACGTCGAATGATTAGTATTGCTATGGAGTATTTGCACCAAAATTCTCCAGCAAGGATAGATATTTTAGTATTAGATGATAATGCCGCTTTTGGTGAGATTAAGGTTGATACCAAAGGCTGTACCTTATGTCATTCATGTGTATCTGTTTGTCCTGTCGGTGCAGTTTTGGATGGTGGAGATAAACCACAGCTGAATTTTATTGAAGATCTTTGTGTGCAATGTGGTCTTTGTGAAACAGCCTGTCCTGAAAATGTGATTAAATTAACTCCACGTTATATATTAGATAGAGAGCAGGCTAGAAAAGTCAGAGTTTTGCATGAAGAACCTGTATTTAATTGTATTAGCTGTGATAAACCATTTGCCACTAAAAAAATGATCGACACTATGACAGAAAAGTTAAAAGGTCATTCAATGTTCCAAGGTGATGCTTTAGATCGTCTAAAAATGTGTGAAGATTGTCGCGTTAAAGCCATGTTTAAAAATGCTAAAGGTCCGATGTGATGAGCGATGATAATAAGTTGTGGCGTGCTCAAACCTATGCTTTGCTCGCAAGCCTACTTTCACAGGCACCGAATCAAACACTACTTGGACATATTGTTAATGTAGAAGTGACTGAGCCAGAAAGTCCTATGGGGCAGGAGTGGGCAAGGTTAATAGATGTTGCGAAAAAGGTGAATATAGCTGAACTTGAAGAGGAGTATCAAACTCTTTTTATTGGTGTGACACATGGAGAATTGATTCCTTATGGTTCTTATTATCAGACAGGGTTCCTGATGGAAGAGCCTCTAGCTGAGTTACGTACAGATTTAGCAAAGCTAGGTCTAGCTAAACAGGAAGACACTGCTGAACCAGAAGATCATATCGCTGCACAATGTGATGTTATGCGCTTAATTTTAATGGCTGAAGGCACGCCAATCGTGACGGATAAGGAGTTTTTTATTCATCATTTGCAACCGTGGGTTGTTAATTTCTTTACTGATTTGCAGGCGTGTGAGTCGAGCGAATTTTATCAACAGGTGGCTCAATTTGGCAATGCATTTATAAAGATGGAGTTGAGTGAGTATCGATAAGTACCCATTACTTATTTTTAAGCTTGCTCAGAAGGTCAAAATTAGCGATACTTTACGACAAGTCTTTTAATATAAAACCATGCACATTTTGTGGTTTTACAAGAAAATTCACTAGGGAAAACAGTATGGCTGATACGACAAAATTCGCGAGGCGAGAATTTTTAAACAAGCTGACGACAACAATTACGGGTACAGCAACACTTGCTGTGACCTCATCACTTGTTCAAGCTGCACCTATTGAAGTACCTGACATTAAAGAAGAACATCCCCACAAATCAATGGGCTATCAACGTACCCAACATATTGATACCTATTACCATCTTGCAGATTTTTAAGAACTATTTATGAAATTAACTAAACGTAATTCTGCATTAAATACGACAAAGTCGGGTGTTGACCGTCGCGTCTTCTTAAAAGGTTCAGGTATCGCTGCAAGTGGTGCAGCATTCATGAGTTTACTGCCACCAACGATGCTCCAAAAAGCTCGGGCATCAGAAAGTAGTCGTCATAGCTATGATGAAGGTGAGATTAAAAAAGTACGTAGTGTTTGTAGTCACTGTAGTGTTGGTTGTGGTGTTGTTGCCGAAGTTCAAAATGGTGTTTGGGTCGGTCAAGAGCCAAGTTTTGAACATCCATTCAACCTTGGTTCACATTGTGCCAAAGGGGCATCATTACGTGAACATGGTCATGGTGATAAGCGATTAAAATATCCAATGAAGAAGGTTGCTGGAAAATGGCAACGTGTTTCGTGGCAGCAAGCAATTGAAGAAATTGGTGACAAGATGTTATCAATTCGTGAGCAATCTGGCCCTGATTCTGTCTACTGGCTTGGTTCTGCCAAACATAACAATGAACAAGCCTATTTATTCCGTAAGTTTGCCGCTTTATGGGGTACAAATAATGTTGATCACCAAGCACGTATTTGTCATTCGACAACGGTTGCAGGTGTAGCAAACACATGGGGCTATGGCGCCATGACAAACTCGTATAATGATATTCACAATTCCAAAGCGGTGTTTATTATTGGTGCTAATCCAGCTGAAGCACATCCTGTATCGTTACAACATATTTTCCGTGCTAAAGAAAAAGGTGCACCAATTATTGTTGTTGATCCACGCTTTACACGGACTGCAGCACATGCGGATCAGCATATTAGTATTCGTCCAGGAACTGATGTTGCCTTTGTTTGGGGTATGTTATGGCATATCTTCAAAAATGGTTGGGAAGATCAAGAATTTATTAATCAACGTGTTTACGGCATTGATGATATTCGTAAAGAAGTAGCAAAATGGACGCCTGATGAAGTTGAACGTGTATCAGGTGCTAATGAAGCTGAAGTATTAAAAGCGGCTCAAACGATGGCCGAACATCGCCCTGGTACATTTATTTGGTGTATGGGTGGCACGCAACATACTACGGGTAATAACAATACCCGTGCTTATTGTATTTTCCAGTTAGTACTTGGAAATATGGGTGTGTCAGGTGGTGGTACTAATATTTTCCGTGGCCATGATAATGTTCAAGGTGCAACTGATTTAGGCGTGTTATCACATACCTTACCAGGGTATTACGGTTTATCTACAGGTGCTTGGAAACATTGGTCTAAAGTGTGGGATCTTGATTATGAATGGGTGAAAAACCGTTTTGATCAAAGCTCTTATGAAGAAGCAGGCGGTAAACCTGCTAGCCCAATGAATACAAAAGGCATTCCCGTTTCTCGTTGGATTGATGGTGTGTTAGAAGATAAAGACAATATTGCTCAAAATGATAATGTACGAGCAATGGTCTTATGGGGACATGCACCTAACAGTCAAACGCGTGGTCCTGAAATGAAGACTGCAATGGAAAAACTAGATTTAATGGTTGTAGTAGATCCTTATCCTTCAATTTCTGCTGTTTTAAGTGATCGTCAAGATGGATTGTATTTATTACCCGCATCGACCCAATTTGAAACTTATGGCTCGCTAAGTTCATCAAACCGTTCGATGCAGTGGCGTGACAAAATTATTGACCCATTGTTTGAGTCAAAACCTGATCATGTGATCATGCATAAATTTGCTACTAAGCTTGGCTTTGCTGAACAATTATTCAAACATATTAAGGTCAATGGTGAAGAGCCATTAATTGAAGACATTACTCGTGAATTTAATAAAGGCATGTGGACCATCGGTTATACGGGTCAAACGCCTGAACGATTGAAGTTACAAGCAGCCAATCTACACACCTTTAATAAAACCACATTGAAAGCCGAAGGTGGGCCATGTGATGGTGAATATTATGGTTTACCTTGGCCTTGTTGGGGTACTGCCGATATGAAACATCCAGGTACGCCATTGCTATATGACACCAGTAAGTCAATTGCCGAAGGTGGTTTAACCTTCCGTGCACGATTTGGTGTAGAACATGACGGTGAAAATTTATTAGCTGAAGGTTCATTCTCAGTAGGTTCTGAGATAGAAGATGGTTATCCTGAATTTACAGCTGATATGTTGAAAAAATTGGGCTGGTGGAATGACCTGACGGCCGAAGAAAAAACGGCGGCCGAAGGTAAAAACTGGAAGACCGATTTATCAGGCGGTATTCAACGTGTTGCAATAAAACATGGTTGTGCACCGTTTGGTAATGCTAAAGCGCGTGCAGTCGTTTGGCAGTTCCCTGATCCTGTACCCATTCATCGTGAGGCCTTATATACCAACCGCCGTGATTTGGTTGAGAAGTATCCAACTTATGAAGATAGACGTAGTTTCTACCGTCTGCCAACACGTTATGGTTCAATTCAGGCACAAGATTTTAGTAAAGATTACCCACTCATTATGACCAGTGGACGTTTGGTTGAATATGAAGGCGGTGGTGAAGAAACTCGCTCAAATCCATGGCTAGCTGAATTACAACAAGATATGTTTGTTGAGATTAACCCTGGGGATGCCAATGACGCGGGTGTTAAACATGGTGAGCAGGTTTGGGTTGATGGCCCTGAAGGTGGCGAAATTAAGGTTATGGCCTTTGTCACTCCTCGAGTAGAACGTGGTGTGGTCTTTATGCCATTCCACTTTGGTGGTCATTATCAAGGAAAAGATTTGTTGGATAAATATCCTGACGGCACGGCACCTTATGTCCGTGGTGAATCGTGTAATACTGTATTTACCTACGGTTATGATTCAGTAACTCAAATGCAAGAGACTAAAGTATCTCTTTGCCGAATTCGTGCGGTATAGGGGATAGATATGGCTAAAATGAAGTTTTTGTGTGATGAAGAACGCTGTATTGAATGTAACGCTTGTGTCACAGCATGTAAAAATGAACATGAAGTACCTTGGGGTGTTAATCGCCGCCGAGTTGTCACCTTAGATGATGGCGTGCCGGGTGAAAAATCTATCTCAGTAGCCTGTATGCATTGTACTGATGCACCTTGTCAGGCTGTATGTCCAGTAGACTGTTTTTATACCACTGAAGATGGTGTGGTCTTGCATGATAAAGATATGTGTATTGGTTGCGGTTACTGCTTCTATGCTTGTCCATTTGGTGCACCTCAATATCCACAAGAAGGAGCATTTGGCTCTCGTGGCAAGATGGATAAATGTACATTTTGTGCGGGTGGGCCTGAAGAAGATCATTCACATGAAGAACTTGAGAAATATGGTCGTAACCGTTTAGCAGAAGGTAAATTACCTTTATGTGCTGAAATGTGTTCAACCAAATCACTACTAGCGGGTGATGGCGATGTGGTTTCCGAATTATTCCGTAACCGTGTTGTACGTAGACAAGGTCGTCAAGAAGCATGGGGCTGGGATACAGCATATAACGTAAAATGATAAGAATACTTTCCTTAATAACGTTAACGTTGAGCTTGAGTGCTTGCTATGAAGAGGCTGATGTGACGATGCATCAAGCGGGTGAATATAAAGGTAAGATCGATATACATACACAAACTGCTGAACAACGTGAGGCCATTTTGGCAAAACGCTTCGGTCAAGTTCAAACGGATCGCTAATGTCTAATACACGC
>Ga0105349_10001381_pt1 | contig 10207 bp, 7 predicted proteins | sample EN1Hudseemescosm_FD_83661 | JGI IMG/M metagenome (GOLD analysis project Ga0105349, IMG submission 83661) | Methane-oxidizing microbial communities from mesocosms in the Hudson Canyon - EN1B Hudson Canyon | ecosystem: Environmental > Aquatic > Marine > Cold seeps | place: Hudson Canyon...
GCTGATATCCCAGCGCCCGCCATAGTCAGCGGCCACAATTAGTGTAGTGCCTGTATTATTGCAGGTTAAAGCTTCGACCCCGTCCATACTATCCTGTAATTTTTGAGCAAACCCTGCACGGTTACCTATAAACTCAATACGTACATTCCTACTATTTAACTGACTGATTTCTTTTCGTTTCAGCACTGTAAGAAATAAAGCCATTAAGCTATGAACTTCCTTGGAAGGGCGCTTCCAGTTCTCGCTACTAAAGGCAAACAAGGTCAAATACTTAATATTGCGATTAATACAGGAATTGACAATCTCTCTGGCTGCTTCGGCTCCGTATCTGTGCCCTAACTTGGAAGTTAATCCTCTGGCGTTCGCCCAACGAGTATTGCCATCCATGATAATGGCTATATGCTGTGGCATATGTGTAGAGAGGTCAGGCATCATGTTAAAACAGCTCTGTACTACATAGCGAACGTTAAAGAAGCACAACGTAGTAGTATTCCCTCAAAATAAAAGCACGCTCAGAAGGAAAGCAAATCTTGCTCTTTTACCTGGTAAGCTGATTCGACGGCAGCAATATGCTTGTTAGTGAGCTTTTGAACTTGCTCCTCTGCTCGATGTTGTTGGTCTTCGCTGATATCTCTTTCTTTTTCAAAATCTTTAAACCTAGAATTTGCGTCCCGACGAATATTACGAATCGCTACCCGGGCATTCTCCGCTTCCTGCTTCGCCTGTCTGGTGTATTCTCTTCGGGTTTCTTCGGTCAAAGGAGGCATGGGCACACGAATAGTGTCACCATTATTGGATGGATTTAATCCAAGATCTGACTTCAGGATTGCTTTTTCAATCTCACCAATTAATTGTTTTTCCCAGGGAGAAATCAAGAGTGACCGCCCTTCTTCAACATTTACGTTAGCTAGTTGACTAAGAGGTGTATCAGTTCCGTAATAAGACACCATCACACTGTCCAGAATACTGGGATGAGCACGGCCAGTACGAATTTTCTTGAAAGCTTCCTCCAGCGAAACAACACTTTTTTGCATCCTCTCTTCGGCGTCTGCAATTATCTCGTCAATCATAGGTGCCTCTTGTTTTACCTTACCATTCTCGATTTACTCTCACTACTCTGCCCTAATCGTTCTCCTTGCGTCAAACAGCCGTAATTTCCCTCACTTGATCAGCGTGCCTTCCGCCTCTCCCATAACATTATCTAGCAAAGCCCCTGAGTGAAGCATGCTGAATACTTTGATAGGTATCCCATGATCGCGACTAAGACAGATGGCTGTGAGATCCATCACTTTTAAATTTTTCTGAATGACTTCATCGTAACTGAGCTTATTAAATTTGACAGCGTCCGGATCGGTTTCAGGATCAGCTGAATAAACACCATCTACTTTTGTAGCCTTTAGAATCAGGTCAGCACCAATTTCGATACCACGTAGGCAAGCTGCTGAATCAGTTGTAAAAAAAGGATTTCCTGTACCAGCCGAAAAAATTACCACGTCACCTGCATCCAAGTGCCGAATGGCATTACGGTGATCGTAGTGTTCCACAATTCCACTCATTTGGATAGCCGACATAACCCGCGCAGAAATGCCAGCACGCTCTAGAGCGTCTCTCATCGCGAGAGAATTCATTACAGTTGCCAGCATCCCAATATGATCACCGGTAACTCTTTTTATCCCAATTGCATGGAGTTGAATTCCGCGAAACAGGTTGCCACCACCTATGACCATACCAACCTGAACACCTAATCGAGATAATTCACCCACTTCCATGGCAATGCGGTCCAGCACGTGCGGATCAATGCCAAACTCGGCTTCGCCCGCAAGAGCTTCGCCGCTCAGCTTCAGCAAAACCCGGTTATATTTTTTATGCTTTCCCACAATCTTTTCAATATCAATTTTTATGTAGTCGAGGTCCAGTTACCCGTCTTACAAACTGTCAACTTTATGTATTAGCCTGTGCCGCTACTTCCTTGGCAAAGTCTAATTCTTCTTTATCGATTCCTTCGCCAACTTCATAGCGTACGAAATTGACAATATCTGCACCAGCCTCCCTAAGCAAATCGCCTATCTTGGCATCTGGGTCTTTTACGAAAGGTTGTTCGAGCAAGGTAACTTCAGTAATGAATTTACGCAAACGACCACCAATCATTTTTTCAACAATTTCTTCTGGTTTACCACTTTCCCTGGCTTGGGCCGAATAGATTTCGGATTCCCTCATTAATATGTCTTCTGGCACATCTTCGGCACGAATTACCATGGGGTTGATAGCAGCCACATGCATCGCTATATCACGAGCAATCGCTTCGTCGCCACCACGTAGCGTCAAGAGCACTGCAATCTTATTGTTGCTATGAACATAGCTTTCTACGATCCCTTCATCCGCATTCTCAAATTTGAGCCGGTCTACTCGCCGCAGGTTAATATTTTCGCCGATCTTCTGAACTAGAGCCTGCCGCTCCGCTTCCAGACCTTTAGCAAGTAAGCTGCCCACATCTGCATCACTGTTACAAAATGCCAGTTCCAGCGCATCCTGAGCAAAGCCTAGGAAGTTCTCATCCCGGGCTGCAAAATCCGTTTCGCTATTAACCTCGATTACTACTCCGTAATTTCCATCTTCGGCGATCTTCGTCAGCACTATTCCTTCTGCTGCTATTCGGCTAGACTTTTTCTCAGCCTTCAACGCACTGTTTTTACGAAGGTCTTCGATAGCCTTCTCTATATTTCCTTCGGCAGCCGCGAGTGCTTTTTTGCAATCCATCATCCCAATCCCTGTACGCTCTCGCAATTCTTTAACCATACTAGCGGTAATATTGGCCATTATGAGTGCCTCATTTAATATTTATTCGAAGTTCAGACGCTCCCGCAAAGAAACTGACTTCTTCTAGAAAAAGGGGGCGAAACGCCCCCTTTTTCTCAATTATTTAAGTGTTTTCCGTCAGTGAGGTTAATCGACCAGACCAAAAGCCCATATCGATTACTTAATCAGCCGCTGATTTTTTTTTGGCAGCGACCTTCTTCTTAACCACCGCTTTTTTCTTAGCCGGGACTTTCTTGACAGCTAACTTTTTGGCTGATGTTTTTTTCGCAACCGTCTTCTTGGTTGCTGCCTTCTTGGTTGCTGCCTTCTTGGTTGCTGCCTTTTTCTTAGATGGAGTCTTCTTCAGTTTTGCTTCCTTGGCTATTCCTTCCGTAGCTTCCTCTCCTACTTCGGGTACAGCCGCCTCTTCTTCCGCAATAGGCAGCTCTGCAGTTTCACTTGGTGATTCTGCTGATGCGACTGGTTCTGGCGTATTTTCCTCAGGCTCAGAAGTTTCTTTTGATATGACCTCTTCAGTCTTAACTTGCTCAACATCCGTTGCCCGCTCATTCATTGAGGCTTCTTCAACAGGAGAGTCTGTCAGTGCTTCTTCAGCTTTAGCGAGCTCAGCGGCCGCTTTTTCTCTAACCTCAACAAATTCACTTCCACTCTCGGCTGGGTCACTATGAGGACGGCCCTCCACACAAGCATCGGCTATCGCAGTAACATATAACTGAATCGCTCGAATCGCGTCATCATTGCCTGGGATGACAAAGTCAACACCGTCGGGATTGCTATTAGTATCTACTACACCAATCACTGGTATTTTTAAATTGTTAGCTTCGGTAACAGCAATGCGCTCGTGATCAACATCGATAACAAACAAGGCATCGGGCAATCCACCCATATCTTTTATTCCGCCGATGCTACGCTCAAGTTTTTGTTTGGCGCGAGTTAGCATTAAGGCTTCCTTCTTGGTCAGGCGAGCAAACATACCTTCTTGTTCTTGGTTTTCTAATTCCTTCAACCTTTTGATGGAACCGCGAATAGTCTTGTAATTGGTCAGCATTCCACCTAACCATCGATGATTTACATAGGGCATGCCGGCACGTTCGGCTTGTTCACGGACTATTTTGGCAGCAGCACGCTTAGTACCTACAAAAAGAATTTTCTTTTTCTTGCCCGCAAGGTCAGTGACCTGATCAAGCACCAAATTGAGAGCGGGAAGTGTATGCTCAAGATTGATAATGTGGATTTTGTGGCGAGACCCAAAAATGTACGGCTCCATTTTGGGGTTCCAGTAGCGGCACTGGTGCCCGAAATGCACGCCTGCGCGGAGCATTTCTTTCATGCTTACAGTCATGTTGTTACCTTTGGTTTGGGTTAGGCCTCCATACACCCCATGGATCAACCCGTTTCGGCAGACTCTGCCTGACGAGCACCCGGATCACATGTGCCGGTGTATGTGTGACATTAATTTAACTTCACGCTTTTCGATGGCCGATTTGCCTGCCCCCCGAGCGCGCCGCTTTATACCATAATCTTAGATTTTTCGAAAGGGCTCACTACTTCTAGCGTGATCTTTTGCAGGGTTATTTTAATTGCAAACTTGCTAGGGCATGCTGGTATTTAGACAGGCCTAAATTTCAATTTAGAACCCGCAATACCCTGTATTTAAAGGGATTCTTGATTTACAATAGCCTGCTTTTAGCGGAACCTGTTACTCTATTACTCCCTATAAGAAATGACGATACATATAAAAACACTCGAAGATGTTGCCAAAATGCGTTTGGCTGGGCGATTAGCGGCTGATGTCCTACAGATGATTGGCCCATACGTGCAACCTGGTATCACCACCGGAGAGCTTGATCTTATCTGCCATAAATACATTGTCGAACATCAAAATGCCATCCCGGCACCACTCAACTATAACGGTTTTCCCAAATCTATCTGCACCTCGGTAAACCACGTTATTTGCCACGGCATTCCCAGTAACGGTAAGGTTTTGAAGGCCGGCGATATCCTAAATATTGATATTACAGTCATTAAGGATGGCTTCCACGGTGATACCAGTAAAATGTTCTGCGTTGGCAAAGTTCCGGAACACGCTAAGCGGCTTATTCGAATTACTCAGGAATGCCTTTACAAAGCGATCGGTATTGTGAAACCGGGCATTAAGCTCGGTGATATTGGTCACGTTATCCAACAATATGGCGAAGCGCATAACTATTCGATTGTGCGTGAGTATTGCGGGCACGGCATCGGCCGAGTATTTCACGAGGAACCTCAAGTGCTTCATTATGGCAAGCCAGATACTGGCACTGAGGTTGTCGAGGGTATGACATTTACCATTGAACCAATGCTCAATGCTGGCACCCGTTATACTAAGCTTTCCAAAAAAGATGGGTGGACAGTCACCACCAAGGATCGACGTCTTTCGGCTCAATGGGAACACACTCTAGCCGTGACTAAGGACGGGTGTGAAGTGCTCACTTGTCGTTCAGATGAATCCCTGTGAACCCCAACAATCTTGATACTGAGGAAATTGAACCGAATGGAGATTTTTATGCAGATAAAGGGCTGCTAGATCTTGAGCAGCTCTGTGCAAGAATTTCCAAGGCTGGAAGCCTTGTACCCCCGCTAAACACAGCCCTTCAGAAAGCCAGTAGAATACTTCATGAACGCTACACGCGAAATGTAAATATTAGCGAAATCGTCCACGGCCGCGCATGGGTTGTGGACAAAATTCTTTGTTTAGTATGGCAGGCTCAAAACTGGCCAGATGGTAACGATATCAGTTTGGTTGCAGTTGGTGGATATGGGCGAGGTGAGTTGCTGCCCCACTCTGACATTGATCTGCTCATACTCACTCGTAAAGGTCGAAACGCTAAATACAAAGAAGCTATTAGTTCCTTTCTAACCATGAGCTGGGATATCGGTTTGGAAATAGGACAGAGTGTGCGCTCGATCAAGCAGTGCAAGCAGGACGCTATAAAAGATATTACTGTTTGTACGGCCTTAATGGAATCAAGGATCCTAACAGGACCCGAAGACCTTCACCGCAAGATGATGGAGGTTACTAAAGGCAATAAGGTCTGGCCTACAAAAGAATTTTTGCGTGCCAAACTGGATGAACAGATCGCTCGACACGAGAAGTATCACGACGCCGAATATGCGTTGGAGCCGAATGTTAAAACTTCACCCGGTGGCTTGCGCGATATACAAACCATTGCCTGGGTAGCAAAACGGCACTATGGTGCCAGTTCCTTTCACGACCTAGTGAAATTGGGCTTCCTGAAAGAATCTGAGGAGGCCATGTTAGTAAGATGGCAAGAATTTCTATGGAGGCTGCGCTACGGACTGCACTACCTAGAAGATCGACGAGAAGATCGCTTACTTTTTGACAAGCAAAAAGAGTTGTCAAAATTGTTAGGCTATGAAGATGACGAAAATAGCCTTGGTGTCGAGAAATTAATGAAACAGTATTACCGTGCGGTTGCCACCCTGCGAGAGTTAAACGATGTTTTGTTACAACATTTGGACGAAGCTATTCTTCGAGCCGACGAACCGGAAAGCATTAACCCACTAAATAATCGCTTCCAGATTTGCAATGGATACATCGAAGCTATCTACCCTAAGGTCTTTGAACGCTACCCATCTGCTTTGATTGAAATTTTTGTTTTAATGGGACAGAACGAAAATATTGAGGGAATCCGAGCTTCAACTATTCGTTTGATACGAGAGAATCGCCAACTGATTGATGATGAGTATCGTAAAGACATTCGCAACGTCACATTGTTTATTGAATTGTTGCGAACACCTAATCACATGACTTTGCACCTAAGGCGAATGGCACGCTACGGTATTCTCGGTCGTTATCTCCCTGAATTCGGTCAAATTAGTGGTCAGATGCAGCACGATCTATTCCATATTTATACCGTCGATGCCCATACCCTACAGGTTTTAGAAAACATGCGTAAATTCAGGCTTCCTGAAGCGGAAGAACGCTTTCCCATAGCCGCCCGCATCTTCCGAAACCTACCAAAAGTTGAACTGCTTTATATAGCCGGCCTCTATCACGACATAGCTAAGGGGCGCGGCGGTGACCATTCTGAGCTAGGGAAAGTCGATGCTATAAATTTCTGCGAGCGCCACCGCATGAGTAACTGGGATACCAAGTTGGTGTCGTGGCTAGTTGAGAAGCATTTGCTAATGTCAATGACAGCCCAGCGCAAAGATACCAGTGATCCCGAGGTGATCCATGAATTCGCTATACAGATGGGTGACAAACTACATCTTGACTACCTTTATACAATGACGGTTGCCGATATTTGTGCCACAAATCCCAATCTTTGGAACTCCTGGCGAGCTGCCCTTCTGAGGCAACTCTATCTTAATACCAAGCGTGCTCTTCAAATGGGCCTAGAGAATCCGATCAATAGAGAAGAACGCATCTCAGATAAAAAAAGCACATCCCGTATTGAACTTATAGACCGCGGTCTCGATAAAGAGCAAATTGAGCTAGTCTGGGCAAACGCCGCTGAAGAGTACTTCGTAAGGGAATCGGCTCTCAACATCATTTGGCATACTGAGGCGATTGTTCATTTTGAAGGAAAAGGGCCCCTGGTTTCCATCAATGAAATACAGGAGCAAACGGCTGAGGAAGGAGCCACACAGATATTTATTTACACTATCAATGCCGACTACCTGTTCGCTAATAGCACTGCCGCGTTTGAAAAACTGAACCTTAACATCCATGGCGCTAGAATTTTTACGTCTGCCAATGATCATTGCATGAATACATATACTGTGTTGGAAAGCACTGGTAAGCCAGTTGGTAACTATCCCCGACGCATCGAAGAAATACAACGAGTGCTAACCGAATATATCGCGTGCGGCAACCAGACCATTGCACCAGTCCGTTATCGCCGTACACGTAAAGAGAAGTATTTCACTAAACCTATTAAGATCTCGTTTCTAAATTCACCCGGAAAGAGTTATTCAACATTAGAGATTAACTGTCCAGATCAACCGGGTATACTTGCTTGCGTTGGCAAAGTATTGGCGGAGAACGATATTAATTTGCAAGACGCCCGAATCACAACTCTTGGAGAAAGGGTCGAAGACCTCTTCTTTATAACCGACGGAAACGGTGCTGCAATAGAACAAGAAGAATTAAAGAAGAAATTACGATCAGACATAGAGACAGAACTGAAAGTACGTTTAACCTCATAAGATGCGATCGGCTTTAATGGTAAGATGATTACTCTATACGGTATTAATAACTGTGATACGATCAAAAAAACTCGCCAATGGCTCGAAGATAAAGGCCTTGAATATCAGTTTCATAACTATAGAATTCTTGGCTGCTCAGACGAATTGATCACGTGTTTCCTCGAACAATTCTCTTTCCAGAAATTAATTAATACTCGGGGAACCACATGGCGCAACCTACCTGAAAACGTAAAAAAATCTTTAAGCAGGGAGGATGCAATTATTCTCATGAAGGAAAAACCATCAATCATTAAACGCCCACTCATTAACAGGGGCAATCAATGGATACTGGGTTTCGATCTAGTTCAATTGGAGCGTATTAAATGAGAAACCCAAAACAACAGCGGAAAAATCAATGAGTAGCACACTCCATAGCTTTGGAATCGGTCTTGCCACGTTAGATTCTCAAGGGGCAGTCATAGAAGTGTATTATCCTGACCCGAGAATTAATCCTTCGGAAGAACTTAGTAAATTACTACGCCAACTTTGTAATCCTGAAGGCGACACAAATACTTTCACCGAACTAGATGCAGGTAGTATCATCAAACTACATGACGGGCTATTAGAACTAGGCGAGTCTGTCCTAGCGAATCACCTTACACGAATGGAAAGCAGTGACCGGACCATAATCGCCTGTATCCTGAACACTGATACGTCTCCAAGTTCCATAGCAGAAGTGTTTCTTAAGCTTCATCTCCTATCTCATCGCTTAGCAAAGCCTCTCTCTTTGAATCTGGATGGTATTTTCGCAATCCTTCGTAATTTGGCATGGAGTAATCAGGGAGCAATCGATCTTAATGATTTACCAGAGCAGCAATTGCAAGCTCAGATAAGGGGGGAAGTACTGGATGTGTTCTCGGTAGACAAATTCCCCAAGATGACCAGTTATGTTGTACCTGATGGAGTGCGTATCGCTGATACGGCGCGTATCCGATTGGGTGCTTACATTGGAGAAGGCACCACGGTAATGCATGAAGGATTCGTCAACTTCAATGCAGGCACTCTGGGTACGGCTATGATTGAAGGACGTATCTCAGCAGGTGTGGTGGTGGGTGAGAATAGCGATCTCGGTGGTGGTTGCAGTACTATGGGCACGCTCTCTGGCGGGGGATCCGAAATCATCTCTGTGGGTAAGAACTGCCTAATCGGAGCAAATGCAGGTATCGGCTTTTCACTGGCTGATGGTTGCATAGTTGAAGCGGGACTTTATGTCACTGCAGGCACCAAGGTGAAGCTCCTAAATACTAGAGGTGAAGTAGTACAGACTGAAAAAGCCAAAAATATTAGTGACATAGAGAAACTGCTGTTTCGTCGTAACTCGTTAACGGGTGCCGTTGAATGTATACCTATAGATGGAACTACCAATCTAAACGATGAGCTGCATACTCATAACTAGGAACAAAAATGTCCGCAACGCTGGATCTTGCAAAACAACTTATTGAGTTACCATCAGTTACGCCTGAGGATAAAGGCTGTCAGGAAATCATTGCAAAGCGGTTGGAAAAGTTAGGCTTTAAGATTGAGCACCTTCCATTTGAGAATGTTTCAAATCTTTGGGCCCAGCTTGGGAATGAAGGTCCACTCTTTATTTTTGCTGGTCATACCGATGTGGTGCCTGCGGGACCATTGGATGAATGGTCTTTTGATCCATTTACAGCCCAAGTACACGATGGCTTTCTCTATGGTCGCGGTGCTGCTGACATGAAAAGCAGTCTAGCTGCTATGATTACCGCCACTGAGCGTTTTCTTGAAGATCACAAACTAAAAAGCCGATTGGGTTTTCTGATTTCGAGCGATGAAGAGGGCCAGGCTATTAATGGCACGCGCAAGGTGGTTGAAACCCTCCTAAACCGCAGCATTCAAATCGATTACTGTTTAGTGGGCGAACCTAGTAGTAGCATCTCTCTAGGTGACACAATCAAGATAGGGCGACGCGGCTCTCTGAATTGCAAACTGAATATAATAGGTATCAAAGGACATATCGCCTATCCACACCTAGCCTCCAACCCAATACATGCTGCACTACCTGCACTAAAAAAACTGATGGAGATGGAATGGGACTCGGGTAATGAGGTATTTCCACCTACCAGTTTTCAGATTTCTAATATTCATGCCGGCGTTGGTACCGATAACGTGA
>Ga0105349_10001387_pt1 | contig 10195 bp, 9 predicted proteins | sample EN1Hudseemescosm_FD_83661 | JGI IMG/M metagenome (GOLD analysis project Ga0105349, IMG submission 83661) | Methane-oxidizing microbial communities from mesocosms in the Hudson Canyon - EN1B Hudson Canyon | ecosystem: Environmental > Aquatic > Marine > Cold seeps | place: Hudson Canyon...
CAAAAAATACTCTGGCAAGGTGACGATGAAAAATCAGTGATTGGTGATTACGACATCGCCGATAATGGTGAATACCTTATTGCTGCGATGAAGCGCAGTAACCAAGGTTGGAATCTAGAGCGACTGGATTTAACGAGCTTGAATTTAAAGGAGTTAGATTTAACTAAAGAAGGTAATAATGTAATTGTAAGCTTAACTTGGCAAATGATTACTAAAACTCCCTCTGTTGAAAGCAGTCCGCAAATTTTAGCCGATGGCCGTATTCTATTTAGCGCTGATTATAACGATGTTTATAACTTATATGTTTTAGATCCTGTCACCAAGAATCTGCAACAGCTTACTCACATGTTAGGCGGTGCTTTTGCTCCTAAATTAGTTCTCTCTGTAGAAAGCACTCAAGCCGATAGTATTGTATTTCAAGCTTATACCAGCGAAGGTTTTGAGTTCAGAAAAATAGAATTTGAGTCTGAAATAATGGGTTCTGATACGGACGATGAGAAAAAATATCCACAGCTACAGTATTCAGCGCCTCAGTATTCAAAGCTAGAAGGCCAGTTAAACTATCCAGATCCTTATGTTGTCGATGTAGCAAAAACGGCAGCACAAGATTATCAACCTTGGTCAACCTTAACCCCGACTTGGTGGCTGCCGTATTATCAAAAAACACCAGAATATACCCAAATAGGTCTGATGACCGCAGGTGCTGATGCCTTAACTCGACATCTTTATAGTGCGCAAATAGGTATCGATACGGACTATAAATTAGCAGATATGAATTTTACTTATGCCTATGATAATCGCTACCAGGTATCTTTTAATCGCAGTCACGATTATATCGATGTAGGTATCACTGGAGAGAATGATGACGGTGTCGATTATATTATCGAGAAGGATCAGTGGCTGTTTTCACGCTTAAATATCGTCAATGCCATTGAAGATCAGCTATCGTTAAATGCCGCCATTATTGTGCAGCAAGAAGCCAGTCTAGATCGTGATGATTTATTCAAACCTCTATGCCTTGATGGTAATTTTAACCAGCATAAAAGCTGTGAAAAGAGTTTAGTTGGCTTGGGGCTACGATTTGATAATCGAGAAAACTACCTCAATAGCCCTGGCTACTCTTATGGCCGCTACCTAGACCTAGTGATAGAAACCAATGAATTATTGGATAGTGACTATGAAGGAGAGGTGATACAAGCACAGTGGCTCGAAATCTTTGATTTACCAGGGAGGCGCTCTCTCTCTTTGCAAACCCTATGGGGGATGACAGATCAAAAAGGAGAAAAATTTACCTTAGGTGGGGAAGATCGCGGCAGTGAATCTAGCTTATTTGGACGTGACGATTTTGCTTTACGAGGCTATGCGCCTTCGAGTACTGGCGGTCAATATTATAATGTGAATCGGATTAACGTTACTCAATGGTTAGCAAGAGTTGAAAAAGGCTGGAAAAATTATCCATTGGCATTGGGTGATATTTCAAGCAAGTTTTTCATCGACTATGGCAGTGCTTGGCAAGATGATACACAAGCAGATTATTTGACGGGAGCAGGAATTGAGTTAAATGCGGAGGTATTGGTGTTTTATAACCTGCTACTACCGATTAGTTTGACCTATGCTCATGGCTTTGATGAGACATTAGGCCAAGATCGCTTTACTTTTGGAGTAAGCTTGCCTTATTAGCTTTTTTCTTATTCTTTTCTCTGTGCAGCGAAGCGGCTTCGTGTTCCTGTGGTAAGCCGCTTTTATCTTCTATCTTGTCACTAATTCTTCTTTTCGCTTAGAAGAATTTTTAGCTCTCGTATCTCTGCTGCCAATTCATCCATAGTGATCTTACCATCGGCTTTATCTTGGGCTTCACGCTCTTTTGCATGCTCATCTTCTAAAACATTCACTACGATACCGATTACCATATTTAAGAAAGCGAAGGCGGTTAGGAAAATAAACGTTAGGTAGAAAATCCAGCTTAATGGATACACTTCCATGGTCTCATACATCACGTCAGTCCAGTCTTCAAAAGTCATAACACGGAATAAGGTGAGTAAGGATATTGCAATGTCGCCCCACAGTACTGGGTTAACTTTAGCAAAAAAGGTACTGCCAACAGCGGCATAGATATAGAAAATAATAAACATCAATAACAGCACATAGCCTAGCTGAGGTAACGCGCGTAATAATGATGTGAGCAGCATGCGTAATTCAGGAATGATGGAGATCATACGAAGTACGCGGAAAATACGCACCAGTCGTCCAATCAAGGCCATTTCACTGTCTTGAATCGGAATTAAACTCACTACAACGATTAACGTATCAAATACATTCCAGCCGTTATGAAAAAAGCGTTTCTTATTTTCTTCAGCGATAAAGCGAATACTGATTTCAAATAGGAAAATTATAGTGACTAAAAAATCTAACCACTTAATTAAGGAGATAAAGGTTGCTGGAATCGAATAGGTTTTAGCACCAATCAATACCGCCGATAGTATAATGATACTAACTACAAAGAGTTCGAATACTTTGTTATTACGTAAACGCAGTGAAGCGCTTTGAATTTGTTTAATGTTCATAATAGGTTACTGCGTTTTACTGGGAATTTAGCGAGAGGCCAGTCATCAGGGTAATGACTGGCAATTAAAGCACTTATATAGACATCATTACTGTTTTTTCAGGTAAGCACTCACCAATACAATGCGGGTGCCATTAACGCGGCCTTCAACGTGTAGTGGATTATCAGTAAGGGATATGCCTTTCACCATGGTGCCACGCTTAGCCGTGAAGTTAGCGCCTTTTACTACAAGATCTTTAATTAAGGTAACGTTATCACCAGCAAGCAAAGGAGCACCGTTGCTATCACGAGTCGTTTCAGCACTGAAATCAACCATGCCCGCTTCAGCCCATTTTTGAATGTCGTCTTCAAAGTACATCATGTCGACTAAATCCTGCGCCCAATCTTCACCTTTTGCTTTTAAGGTTTTTAGCTGACGCCAAGCCATGACTTGCACAGGTATCACTTGGGTCCACATACTGTCGTTCAAGCAACGCCAGTGGTTGCCATCAAGGTTATCTGGGTCATTGATCTGATCGATACAGGTAGGGCAAAGCATCACGCTTTGTTCTACTGTGCCGTCGCTAGGAGCAACTTCAAATTTAGCAACAGGTGCATCTGCTGCACATAGTTCACATTTAGAACCGCAACGGGCTAATAGGGTATTTTCAGTTGTCATGATCAATGCCTCAAAAATTTGCGGCTATTATGCCATTGATGAAGAGAATGGGAAATGCGAGTAATGATTTACTCGCACAACCCATAGAGCTATGAAGTACAGACCGCTTTCATACGAATTTTATTTGTCCAATGTAAAAAGCCATGAGATGTCGAGTACTGGGTATTTACAGCGACAATTTCGCCAGGGCATTTTTGCTGTAATTCTTCATAAGCTTGGTTGACATAGTCAGTGTCGAAGGCAAGCCCAAGAATGACTATCTGCTCAGAATTCACTTCAATGATATGCTCATTAAGATCAACCGCTTTTGGCGTGCTAGCAGATATATCAGACATGTGAGACATGTGGATGCTATGCGTACAACCTGTAATTGAAATACAAAGAAGTAATAGGATTTTTTTCATCTAATATTCTCCTTAGCCTTTCTGGCAGTAACCAGTAGCAATTACTTCTCGTTTGATTACTAACAAATAAACTGTTACTTGATGTTTAGTCAAAATACCTTCTATCTTGTCACCAATGCATTGGCTTTTAAGATCTATAATAGCTTCATCGATAAAGTCGTTAGAAAAAGCAATGCCAAGTAGATTCCAGCTATCGGATGTTGCTGTGACAGTATTATTACGCTCTTCTGGAATTTGAGTTAGAGATACTGACTTTAGGCTTACGCAAGCACTTAGAGACAAGCAAATAACAATTGAAACGAACAAATTTTTTAACATGATAATTCCTTTAATGAATTCAGGGTTAGCGGATGCAATAGCCGCTAATACGAACAATTTCACCACTCACTGGGCCTAACACTTTCGCTTCACGCACGGAAGTTAATCCTGTTAATTTACCTGTTGGGCATTCGGCATAAATATAATCCATAACCTTGTTAGCATACTGATCATCGTATACTGGGTTACCGGTTCTTGGCCCCATATTCATGAGCGCAAGAATATTGCGAATTTGCTTAAATTGTTGTGATGCTTGGCCTTTCGTCGCAATTCTACCAATTTCGGCGGCAGCTGCTGCTTCAAGACCAAACTGGCTGACCTGAACATTAAAGGGGGTTAGATATCCTTGACTCTGATCAATGTCACCTATTTGAACGTGATCAAGGCGAGCACATGCTGTTAGTAAACCAACAGCTACTATTGCGAAATATTTATGCATAGCGATTCCTTGTAAAATATTGGAAGCGGATACTAGTTACAGAATAAAGAAAGGTCAAGTATCGTAAGAAATAATGATTATAATATGAAAGTGTTAGCCCGCTTTCAGGTTCATTTTCAAAGACTTTAAAGGGGTACAAGTTATAGCTATATCAAAGTCATAAATGAACTGTTGCATTATGCCTAAGGTAATTGTGTCGCCTACCGAGTAGTGGAGGGCAGAAGGAATATATGGAAGGTTTAGCCTTAGACTCAGAGTTGTTTGAGTTTAAGGCTAATGTTTAAAGGATAAGTTAAAAAACGAGCGGTTCTCTTTTAATTCGCATTATCAGTCAGTTCAGTACTCGGGATGAAATTAGCTTCAGTCGGTTCATCAAGTACCGATTCAAATTGCTGTAGTCGCTTACGCACAGATAGTAGCTCTACAATAATTGTCCAAGAATTAACCAAATATTGAAAAGAATTACTCACTTGGCCAAAGGCTGTCAGAATCTGCTGAAGAATACCGAATGTAATAGCTCCAACCGCAATGGTCGGTACTAGAAGAATGAATACAAAGATATTATCGGCTTGTATATATAGGCTTCTAGCTACATTAAAATACATATAATGGAAATACAATTTAAAATAATTTTTGCGCACATTCGAAAATAGTTCAGTAAGCTTAATCGGTTGCGCACGGTCTTCATAGTCTTCACCGTAGACTAACTCTTTCCGATACGCAGCTTCAACCTTTTGATTATTAAACTCTAAGCCAGGTAATTTGATGCCCACCAAGGCTAATACTCCTGTGCCAAAAATAGACCAGAAGAGCGCTGCATAAAATAGCGGGTGAGCAATTTCCCCTATAATCGGTAGCTCTGAAACGTATTCAGATAGGGCCCAAAGAATCGGTAAAAAAGCGAATAATGTCATAACGGAATCAACTAATGCGACACCTAACCCTTCCATAATAGTAGAGAACTTCATAGTATCTTCTTGAATACGTTGTGATGCTCCTTCTACTTTTCTTAATTGCGTCCAATTCTGGGTGTAGTACTCGTTCATGGCAGTACGCCAGCGGAATACAAAGTGGCTGACTAAAAATTTAGTTGCAACATAAATGAAGATGGCTAAAAATGCGATTTCTGCGAATAACATTAGTAGTTCGAATAACTGCCCTGTCGCAGAGCTTAAAGTCTCTTCAGTGACCATCTTTTCTGCAGCACTGGCATCAATGGGTTTTAATAGTGATTGAATTAAATCAAAAAACGGTCGACGCCAGTTATTAATAGCAACGGCAACCTGTACGGAGTAATAGGTTGAAAATAAAATAGCAGAAGAGCCAATAATTGACCACCACTGCCATTTATGGGGAGAAACTTTAAACCAGAAAAATGCAAATAGAGAGGTACAAAAAAAATAAAAGCCGTAGAATAATAAAAATGAATCAGTAACAAAATGCCCTAGACCAATAACTGGTGTTGTATCTGAAAGGTCGAGTCCGACAAGTTCAGCCATCTGCTGATTGAAGCCATACCAAGTAGCGGCAGCGGCACCAGCAAAGAATAAAACAGACAAGAAAAATAGCTTGGGGTTGGGGAAAAACGACTTAAACATATGTATTAATAACCTATTGTTAGCATTCTGATGCTGTAAATAATGAGATGTCTAAATTTTGGCGAGCTAATTATTATCATTAGGGCAAGCTCGCCAGTAGAAAGTTCAAAGCCTATTAGCGTTTAGCTAAAGAAGGCAAATTGAATTTGTTGCTCAGTATCTTATCCAGTATTGGCTCAGGTAACCAGCGTTTCAATAACGGTAAACCGAAACTACCATTGCCGATACGGATGACTGCTTTGGGCTTGCTTAATAATTGAGCAACTAGAGTCTTGGCAAACTCTGATGCTGGGGTTGGGTTATCTTGTGATGCCGTTGCTCGTGCCTTAATTGCCTCTTTTAAAGGTGCGTATAATGACTCAGGAGTAATACGCTGCAATACATTGGCTAGCGAGTTATCGCCAAACTTAGATTCAATGGCACCAGGCTGCACAGTAATAACGTCAATACCAAAAGGCTTTAGTTCCATGCGCTGGGCATCAGATAGTGCGTGTAAGGCCGCTTTGGTCGCGCAATAAGCTCCCGAAAACGGAGTTGGGGTGATGCCTGAAACTGAACCGATATTAACGACTTGGGCATTGCTGCTGACATCGCTAGTAGAGTCATTAGTCGAATCATTATTTGCCATCAGTAGTGGCAGGCAGATTTTTGTCAGCTCCATTGGTGCAAAGACATTGGTTTCAAACTGCGCACGCAAGTCATCGACTGGCATATCGATTAATGGCCCCATGGCAGCATAGCCCGCATTATTAATCAGCACATCAAGGTTGTTGTGGTCTTGTTTGATATGAGCAATTGCATTATGAATACTGCTAGCATTGTTAACATCTAACGCAATTTTTTTTAGCCGCTCATTATCCGGTAAATCTTCTAAGCTCTGAATTTTGCGTGCGCTGGCATAGACCTTAAAGCCTTTATTTAAATATTCTTCACACAGAGCGCGACCAATACCTGAAGAACAGCCAGTGATTAATACTATTTTCATTATACTATTTTCTCTTTTGTATTGGTCGAAGCGTTATTGGTTCTATTACTAGGAGTTTTGTTAAACCAAGGCTGGGCTTGTTCTAATTGCCGGGCCAGCTGGAATAAGGTTTTCTCATCTCCCATCGGGGCTATAAATTGGGAACCTAAAGGAAGCCCCGATTCGCTCCAATAAAGTGGAACCGACATCGCGGGCTGACCTGTGAGGTTTGCCAGTTGCGTAAAAGGCAGTTTTTCTAAATTTTCTAATGCTAATTTTTTTGTCATGCCCGTTTTTAATAATAAATTGTGCAGGCCAAAAGCATTCACAAGCTTAGTGCCTATTTTATCGGCAATACCCAATTCAAATTCACCAATTGGTACAGGCTCACTGCCTAAAGTAGGGGTTAATAGTAAATCGTATTCTTGATGTAAGGTATGCATGCTCTGGCTGAAATCATTCCAGCGACGTTTTGCTGTAACGAATTGCTCGGCGGATATTTTCTTACCGATAAAGCCCATCAGCTTAGTGGTATCTTCAACATCAAGATTACTGAAGTTAGTATTTAATAGTTTGGCGGTAAACTCTAAATCGGCGGCGACATGGCCATAATACATCGTAAGGTAACTATCAGTGAGGTCACTGGCGTTAATATAAGGTTGAACTGCCTCGCAAGTATGCCCCAGGGATTCTAATAGTTTAACCGTCTGTTCTACTGCGTGAATGGCATCTTGAGTTACTGGGCGGTCAAAGAATGATTGTGCCGTATAAGCAATTTTTAGCGGTCGAACGGCAGTATTCAAACACTCGAGGTAACCGGATTCTTTTTTTACCGGATACGGCGTACTGCCATCTGGGCCAGAGACAGCGTCTAACATCGCAGCGCTATCACGCACAGAGCGAGTAAGTACGTGTTCTGCCGCAGCACCATCCCATAAGTCTGTGTAATAAGGTCCCGTTGGGGTGCGTCCTCTAGAGGGTTTTAAACCGAATAAACCACAGCAGGCCGCTGGGATTCGAATAGAGCCGCCACCGTCACCACCCGATGCCATCGGAACGATGCCTGCTGAAATCGCTGCTGCGGAACCACCACTAGAACCGCCAGGGGTATGCTTAAGGTTCCACGGATTACGTGTTGGACCAAAGGCTTTAGGCTCAGTAACACCCATTAAACCAAATTCTGGCGTATTGGTTTTACCGAAGATGACCAGCCCTGATGATTTGTAGCGTTTAACCATTTCACTATCGCTAGGGGATATGCGACCTTTTAACGCGGCACTGCCATTCGACATTGGCGTGCCTTCAAGGGAACCTAATAAATCCTTCAGTAAAAAGGGGACTCCAGAGAATGGGCCATCGGGTAGGCCTTGATCAATTTGCTGCTGCCCATAATCGTATAGCTTGGTGATTATGGCATTGATGTTGGGGTTCTCTTGCTCGGCTTGAGCAATCGCGGTTTGTAATAATTCACTCGGGCTGATGTCTTTATTTTTGATCAGCTGGGCTAAGCCCATCGCATCAAAGTTGCGGTAATCTGTAAGCATGAAAGGGCCCTGATATGACGGCTATTTTTATAGAATGACCAGACCTTACCATACCCTTGTCGAGTTAATTAAATAGAATTATAAGTTCGAGTATTGTTTGCCATGAATATCAATTGCAAGAAAAGAGACTTCTTGCTCTTCCAGCCAAGCCAAGCCTTTTTTCTCTGCCAGCATCGTTAGGGTTGCAAGACTGCCCGCGACTAAACATTGTGGCGCTAAGATACTGATAGACGCCCAATGATTTACTGGCCAGCCTGTCGATGCTTTTAGAATATGGCAATAGTGCTTATCTTTGATTTTCATAAAGCGTTCATAATTGCCGCTGGTGGCTAGAGCGCCTTGGTGCAATTTAATCGTGCTGATAGCATTGTTTGGATCTTGCGGGTTGCGAATACCAATGGCCCAGCCTGATTGATCTTCTTTATCACCAATGACTCGAATGTCGCCGCCTAAATCAACGAGTCCATGTTTAATGCCTAGCTGTTGGCATATTTCAGCCGCTCTATCTGCGGCATATTCTTTGCCGAAACCACCAAAATCAATTTCCATTCCTTTGTCAGGTAAAAATATAGAATCTTCATTCCACTTAATGCTTGGCCAAGAGATTAATGGTAAAAGTTTATTGATGGTTTTCTGTGGAGGAATTTTCTTTGCTTTGAAATCCCATGCCTGGCGTAGAATTCCCGAACTGATATCAAATAGACCGTCACTTTCTTGATGGCAAAACTGAGCGTAGTTTAATAACCCTGCCGTTTCAGCATCAATTTCAACAGCACGTATTCCAGCATTAGAATTAATAGTTTGTAATAGACTATCGTCGCGATAACGGCTAAATTTTTGTTCAATGCGTTGAACTTCTTTTTCAGCTTGTTGGCAGGCATTTAAGACAAGAGACGGCTCTCCTTGTAAGAGAAACTTACAAGGAGATGCCATGGCGGTAAATTGATGGTGATGTGTTTTCATAATTTAAAACTGATAATCAACTCCGGCAGTAAAGGTTGAGAAATTAACCAAAGCAGGGGCTTCATCATCACTGGCATCAAATAGCGCTAAATCTTCGCGACTATAATATTGCTGCCAATCAAAATGCAGTGACCACTGCGAAAATTTAAACTCACTGGTAAAACCAAAAGTAACTGCGCCATAAGTCGATAAACGCGAATCACTAGAATTTAATTGATCATCTGGTAGGGGGTTTTCTGCCGAATAATTTAACGAATAAAAGTCGGCTTTGGTTTGGGTATAGTAGCGCATTAACGGCGATACAATAAGTCGGTAGTGTGAAATATCAAATTGCTGAGACCATTTTACATCGATGGTATGTGATTCTATACCCCAGTCATCGTTATAATAACGGTAGTTACTGAGTAGTGCAGCGCCATCTAACACACTAAAGAACTGTTTGTGGTTCGCGCTAAGAGTTAGTTGCTCACGGCTACCTGGGCGCAGATCGTAAAACTTATAAGGGTCGGATAAATACCCAGATAGACTGGTATAGCCGACACCGACTTGCAGTACGCTGTATTTATTAATGATCTGACTCACACCTTCGTAAATAGAAAAACTGCTTTTCTTTTTACCATCTGCTGCGGTACGTGCATCTGACCGATCAGGATCGGTAGGGGAGATAGTATCATCAGAAATTGAAACAGAGCCGATCAATGTTGTGTGCTTATTGAATAACTCTAACGTGCCGTCTAGACCTAA
>Ga0105349_10001395_pt1 | contig 10172 bp, 7 predicted proteins | sample EN1Hudseemescosm_FD_83661 | JGI IMG/M metagenome (GOLD analysis project Ga0105349, IMG submission 83661) | Methane-oxidizing microbial communities from mesocosms in the Hudson Canyon - EN1B Hudson Canyon | ecosystem: Environmental > Aquatic > Marine > Cold seeps | place: Hudson Canyon...
GGCCCCTTTGTCTGCATCTAGTAACTTTCTCTAAATCTACTTCTACAAGTATTATTTCATCTCCGATGTTAGCTTCATGAAGAATTTCTCCGTCTGGCCCTACCGCAATTGATAGCCCACAGCCCTGATTTCCCGTTGCGTTAATATCAATGTAATAGCACTGTTGCTGTGCTGCAGTCGCTATTGCCATTGCTTTTTCTAAATCACGATCGCAAGTGTCAGTTAAACTTGGATGAAGAATAACTTCAGCTCCTTTCATGGCCAATTCCCTGCTGGATTCAGGGAACCATAAATCGTAACAAATATGAATTCCAAATCGACCAACTCCTGGTACGTCAAAAATACATGCCTCATCACCAGCCGAAACGTCTACTTCGTAGGGAAGAAAGGGAAAAGTTTTAACACAGGTTGTTACTAATTCTCCTGAAGGAGAAAGAACGGGTGCAGAATTTGTAATTTTTCCTTCATTGTGGTCATAAAAAGAACCTGGAATAAACCAAATATCGAGTTCTTTTGAAATTTCCTTTAATCTTGGTAAATATTCATCAAGAGAATGCTGTTTACTCTTATTTGCGCCACCCACTGCAAGTTCACTCAAAACAACCATTTCAACCCAAGGGAATCTAGCAACCACCTCTCTTGTTTTTCTTTCAACAAGATTAAAGTTATCTGTGTTATCCAGACTTATTTGGACGGCAGCAATTGAGAAAGGTTTCATAATTATGACTGTATCACAGAGTTAAGAACAAAAAGGTCTTAGATTGTTTGCAAATTCCACGGCCTTATCCCACGCGTATTCATCGCCGTCACTAAAGTAGTAATAAAGGGTATCATTAGGCAATAAAACCAATGTTATTCCACCTGTACCTGACATAAAAGGTATCCAAATATCAGAAGAACAACCAAACTTTTTACCGGAAAATCTTTTTACCCAAAAACCTTTGTTGTAGTACATAAGATTTTCGATAGCAGCCAGACCTCGATCATTTTCATTTTTTTGGAGCGCATCAAACATAATTCCTTTATCCACCGTCTTTCTGATATCTAAAAAGTATTGCCCTATCTTAACAACGTCATCTGAAAGCAAGAACATGCCCATCTCTGCATAAGGTTGTTGAACACTGTCCAGACTGCGTCTAATTTCATTTAAAGCATCACTTAATTCTAATGAATTCCAAAGAGGCAATAAAAGGTCATAATAAATATCCCCTTCGCTACTCACATTGTCTTTATAAAACTTATTCAATGCTGTCCCTAAAATATAAGTATCAGAAGAATGATAGGAAAGTTTAACTCCAGGATTTGTTTGTTTCTTAAAGAAGTTGCAAGCTGATTTAATTTTATCTTTGTGTGTAAGATTTTTAAAATAACCCTCTTTCTCTAAATACCAATCTTCTGAATAATAACTTTTATACTTGTACTGACCGGTAGCCATATCAAGAGCATTTTCAAAAGTTACACTGCGCCACTTCTTGGATGAGCATTCGGGGACATAATCACTAATAAATAAATTCTTAATATTTGGAAAATCTATTTCGAGCATACTCATTGCATTAGAAGCAAAGATTGATTTGGCAAGAGAAAAAGAAGGAATTAATAATTCACTGCAATAAGGATATCTTCCCTTGCGTGTCATGCAGCCTCCTCTGTAATGAGACTCTCCGTCATAAAAGCCAAACATTGTCATATTTTCGGGTAGAACCTCTTTAACCGAACCTATGTCTTTATAAGATTCCCCTAAAGTTGATAGCGCCTTTAGAGGAATGGTTGATTTTTTCCAGTCTTTGTAATCTTGGATATTTTTAGTGTTTAAATTTAAAGAATTAGTTAAAGAGACTTCAGCTGAGCCAATTAAATCAAATCTAAACCAACCACATGTCTCGCTTGCTATTTGATAGACCATGTTTGAAATCTCGCCACCTTCCGTCATGTCAAATAAAATAATGCCGTTGTGCACACAATTTTGATTTTTTTGAACAAGGGAAAAAGGAAATGAAGATCTAATATTTCTAAATTCATCATACCAAACCTCACCTACACCATACTGGATGTCCCATAAAAAGTTTTGAGTGGCTCTTAAAGCACTTGAATCTGGAATGAACTTAGAACCTTCTATAGAAAAGCTAAGCTTTAGCGAAGGAAGTTTTGATAAAGGTTTAAAATTCTTATTGATTTCAAAAGAATCTTCTACAATCTTAAATTTGTATTCAACAGGTACCATTGAACTTTCAAGAGTTCCCTCAAGAGATCCCTCAAATTCTTGTGCTCCTGCTGGTTTTTTAAAATTTAAAAATTTGGTGAAGCTTAATTTTGTTTTAAAATCTGGGTCAGGCCATAAAAGTGTTTCTAATGGATTGAAGGAAAAAATTGAAGAAGACAAAAAGAGAGAAAAACTTAAAAGGAAGACTTTTTTAAAACTTAAAAACTGAAACATAACAACTCCAAAAAAAACTCGTTACCTACACTTTAACTTATATTACTTACAGATTACGAATTTCAATTGCGTCGGCGGAACTCTCAGACAATATTCCTGATATGACAACGAATTTCATTATCTTTTCTGGATTAAGTTCTTTTTTCAGAAAATTAAGAATCCCCGAAATATTTTTTTCATGATCTTTAGGCAAAGAAGTGTAATAAGCATTCACAGAGCCTGCTAGAGATAGATGCTGCAATGTCTTTTTATTATTACTGAAAGCAAATACAGGCATTCTGTAGGGTTTGGCATTAGAGACAATCTCCGCAGTAGTGCCACTTCTTGTAATAGCAATAATCCCGTCAGCCTCTATTGATTGAGCTATAGTTTTAGCTGCTATTCCTAAGTGCTGCCAGTCCGTAGTTGCTATGAGCTTATCTTCGTAGCCTAGAGTTCTGTATTTTTCTGTTTTGTCAGCTATGCGTTTAATAAACTTTACGCATTCTACAGGGTAGCTCCCTATAGTTGTTTCTCCAGAGAGCATAACAGCATCGGCTCCTTCATAGATTGCATTGGCCACATCCGTCACTTCTGCCCTGGTGGGCGTGGGATTATTAATCATTGATTCCAGTAAATGCGTTGCAACTATTGATCGTTTGCCGTACGTGGCGCATTTAGACATAATTTTTCTTTGAATATTAGGTAGATCTGATAAATCAGTTTCAATTCCTAAATCACCCCTTGCAACCATTACACCATCAGAGCATTGTGTGATTTCATCAATGTTTGATAACCCCTCTTGATCTTCAATCTTCGAAATAATCTTAATTTTTTTTGATTTGCTCTTTAAAAGAGATTTTAGACCTTCTACATCCGAAGCATTTCTAACGAAAGATAAGGCTATAAAATCAACGCCTTCTTTTAATCCAAAAGCAATATCAATTTTATCTTTCTCAGTGACGGATGGAAGGTTAATCCTAATCCCAGGTAAGTTCACGTGTCTCTTGCTTCCCAACTTACCCCCATCCAAGACTATGCATTGGAGTTGGTTTTTTCTTTTCTTTAATACCCTAAAATTCATTAAACCATTATCTAGAGAAATTAAAGTTCCCACTTTTACGCTGTTTATCAATTCATCGTAATGAACACGAATTGAAGTTGATTCAACGTCGGACTCGTCCCTTATGGTGAAAGTAACCTCTTCACCTGTAATCAGGTCTATTATATTTTCTGTATCGCCCGTTCGAATTTCTGGCCCCTGAGTATCCATTAAGATACCCACAGGGTTTTTGATTTGTGTATTAAGCCTTTTAATTCTATCAATGATTTTTTTAGCGGATTTATGGTCTGAATGAGACATGTTAATTCTCGCAACATTCATGCCTTCTTTTTGCATCTGTTTGAGAACAGAAAAGGTTTCTGTTGAAGGGCCAATTGTGCAAATGACCTTGGTGCGCTTAAATTCCATCTATATTTACTTATTTATCCAAATTTAGTTGGATTCTACTTCAAATAACTCGACAAAAAATTTAATTTTTAAAATTAATCAAGTGTTTTAGGAAAAACCTTTAAACAAAAAAAACAGGCCGCTAGGGCCTGTTTTTCTTAGCCTAATTACTTAGAACTTATATCTAACATCAACTCCATAATGTCTAGGTGCTAAAGCAGAACCAGTTTTTCTGTAGTTTTGCTCGTCACTGCTAGTTCCTAAAGAATAAATATTTTTATTATCCATTAAGTTGTTTATGTAAAGTCTTACAGAAACATCTCCGTCATCACTCCACCATGAAGCACTTAAGTTTGACGTTTCTCTTGCAGGGACTTCATCAAGTTTTCTTTGAACACCAGAAGCAGAAAACTCTCCTGTGTAAGAATGACTTAATAACAACCAAACAGGTCCTAATCCAGTATCCATTTCATAAGTAGCTCTTATAGTAAATTTAGTTTCAGGTATGCCTTTTAAAGGTCCTCCTTTTAAATTTGCTTGATAGTCTTGCACGAATGAAATGTCATCAGTATCACAAGAAACATATCCTTGAGTACACTGTCCAAAAACAGGTACAGGAATTTCTGGATTATCCACAACTAAGACAAAATAGTCCTCGCCGTATTCTGTAACGGTATGACTGTAGTTTCCTGCCAAGGTTAATCTATCACTAGCAGCATAGTTCATTTCTATTTCAAAACCTTCGTTAGTAATACCGTCTGTATTTCCTACAAAGTTTGTTCCTGCTCCTCTGATAGGATCAAATTGCTCTAGTTCATCCTGATAGCCGTCATAGTCATAACGATACATCGATGCAAAGATTTGCAAGGTATCGTCTAGATGCAGGCCTTTATAACCTACTTCTACAGCGTCCACTCGCTCTTCATCATATGAAACTAAGACAGATCCGGTTCCGTTAGGAATACCATTTTCATCTCTGGCATCGTCTCTTTGACCAGAAACACCCAGTGCAAAACCACCTGCTCTAAAACCGGTGGTGTAAGAAAAATACCATAATTGAGTATCATTAGGCGTGTAATCCAAATTTACTCTGACGTTAGTATCATTCCAAGTATCGTTCCCACCTATAGTACTGGTATAACTGTAAGGTATACCTTGGCCAACTCTCAAGGGATTTGCACAGTCTAAAGCTCCTAGTTCACACACAGGTGTAATAGGGTTATTAGCATCTATTGCGAAATAATTAATTCCATAAATAGCTGCCAATGCTGGATCAATGTTATAAACGGCATTACCCATTGCAACGTTGGTTGCAGCTGTTGTTGTTACACCCGAGGCACCTATTGGAGCGTAAACTTGTCCAGCCAGTAGATTCATTGCAGGTAAATACCCGCCAACAGGGCCTGCGAATAATTCTGCGTACCCTCCTCTAACTTCCATGGCAGTTTTTTCATCCTCTGCGTATCTCGCACCTAACACTAAAGCAAACTCATCATTGATCGTCCAAGTTGCTTGAGTAAAGTAAGCATAAGCGTCATTTTGGTTTTCATTGGTGTGTCGATAAACAGCTCCCGAAAGATCTCCTTGCCATCTTCCAGAAACCGTCGATCCTTCAGGTGCGTCCCCTAACCTAACATGAGGAGATAATGCATCACTAGGCCAACCTAAAACTCCCATAACAGTAGTCCCTGGCGCTCCTAATACAATTCCAAAAGGATATAAGTTTTCAAATCCAACATCCATAACGCCGTAACTAGCTGCATTTAAGATGCCTGGCACGTTATTACTTAATGAATAATTTTGTTGCCTGTTTTCGTCCATGAAGAAAATTCCTGAAGTTACCTCAACATCATCTCCTAGCATCCAGTTAATATTGATTTCATGTGTTCTCATGTGAACGTCTTCTAAAACGGTAGTTCTGTATTGAGATAAAAGACTTGGTGAATTATCTAAATCAATATTAAAGGTGTAACCATAATCCACGTAACCGTACAAATAGGTTAATGTGGTTCTATCGTTTATATCCCAAACAAACTTTGCTTGTTGTCCATTTTGAGCGAAACGAGTGTGGTTAGAATTACAGTTGTCGTAAGGGAATCTGTCGCAATTGGCTTCACTATTAATGTTAACCATGTTGGTTCCCAAAACGTCTTGACCCGTTAGTCCATAACCAGGATTTAATCTCCAAGGAAAACCGGTCTGATGAACACCAGGTACTCTAGGTGCACCGTAAGCCACTTCTCCAGTTCTTGGATGTACAAACTGAACTGCACCAGGGGTAGTAGCAGTTGCTGGTCTTAAACCATAAACAGCATCTGTAGTGTTTCTGGTTCCTCTGTTAGGTCCGTATCCTTCATTTATAAGAATATTCGATCCGATTATTCGATCAGAAACTCTGTCATTTGCTCGTATTTGGAACGACATATCTTCGTTAATGTTCCAAAGAAGTGTCAGAACATAATTTTCATCATTCAATGAATTAGTATCAGGTCCTGCTCCTATGCTGTGCTGATCACCGTCTCTTTCAATATCTGCAAAAGACAATCTGTAAGCAAGTGAATCGGTAATAGGACCTGTGGCCATTCCGTAATATTGTTGCATTCCATCATCACCGATAACCGTTCTTACCTCTCCCCCGGATTCAAACTGAGGTGATTTAGTAATGTAATTAATGGCTCCACCAATGGAGTTACGTCCGTACAAAGTTCCTTGAGGTCCTCTCAATACTTCAATTCTTTCAACGTCATAATAATAGTTCTCTGAAGCAGCTATTCCAAAATCAGGTGAATAAACGCCATTGTAGTAAGTCGCAACACCTGGGTCTCCGCCCAGCGCTCTAAAGTTACGTCCAACTCCTCGAATCCTTACATCGTAAGCGTCACGAGTTGTTGCAGGCAATTGATCCATCAAATCATCAGGTCCTTGCATTCCCAGATCTTCAAGCAAAGAAGAATCAAATGCTGTTATTGACATAGAAGTATCAGAGACTGTTGCCTGTCTCTTCTCAGCTGTAACAACTACTTCTTCAATACCCCCTCTTTTTTTATCTTCGTCTTCATCAGCTGTAAAGCTAAAGGAAGAAAAAGCAACAAGACTAGATATGACTATAAAGTTTATAGAATTTATTTTCATTTTGAACCCCCCAATAAATTACTTAAATTTCCTTTTTAAGCAATTAAGTTAAACAAAGACCCTCCAAGGACCATATATTGATATTAACTATGCCGAAAATAGTCCCTATGGTCAAATTATCAAACCTTAAAAAATAAAGAAAACTACTTTACAGAATACTTATTCTTTTTCAGACGAAGGTGACTTTGAAAATAAATAAATAAAGGAGGCTGAAATTATTAAGATATTCAAAATTGTTACGCCGAATATTTTAAAGTTTACCCACATAGCTAAATCTGCAAAATAGATAAAATATAAGTTTATTGTTCCTACACCAAGTAACGCTATTGAAATAAAATAAGTGACATTTCGCCAAGATTCGTCTGGAACTTCTTGTAATTTTAGTCCTGTAGATAAAAAAAATGATTTTAATGCAACTGGCCCTTTAAATAAGTAAGATCCCAGTAAGATGGAACCCAAGAGCCAGTGAACAATAGAGAATTTCCACTGGAGAAAAATAGGGTCTCTTAGAAGTAAAGTCATTGCTCCAAAGGGAATGACCAGACACCAAGAGATGAATAAAAGCTTGCTAACCTCTTTTTTTACTAGCTTTTCAACAATAACTTGAAAAGTTATCACAACCATAATGGCAGCGGTTAACATTAAAAAATCCCTAGTTGAATACCAGACAGTTGCTAAAACTGCAATTGGCATTAAAGGGTTTTCTGAGATTTTAAGGAGTAAATTCAAAGTGTTAATTTCTAAAATATTATAAAAAAATGGATTCTGCTACTCAATAAAAAATATGGCAACAAATAATAATTATAAGCTAATATCTAAAGTGCTGTATCTGTTCTCCAGATTTACTTATCTCCGTCATGGAATTAATACCCAATTCTAAATGTTGATCAGTCCACTCTTTCGTAACGGCTTTATCGGACTCTTCGGTTTTAACTCCATCTGGTTCCACGGGGACATCTGAAACTAAAAGAAGTGCTCCTCTTGATATTTCATTGTAATGACCAACTATAAAGATAGTCGCTGTCTCCATATCAATACCGATGCAAGTAGTGGCCTTAAGGTGTTCTAAAAATGGCTTGTCATGCTCCCAAACTCTTCTGTTTGTAGTATGAATAACCCCCGTTCGATACTCGTAACCTTTTTCAATAACTTTTTCTGACACAAATTTATGAAGTTTGAACGAAGGCAACGCAGGTACTTCTGAAGGATAATAATTATCACTGGTGCCCTCTCCTCTTATGGCAGCAATTGGTAGAATAAAGTGACCTATCTCGCTGGAGCCCTTTAAACCACCACATTTACCCAGGAAAAGAACACCGTTTGGATTACACGCTATCAAGAGATCCATAATGGTTGCTGCATTGGGTGAGCCTATGCCGAAATTTATAATGGTTAGACCTTCGTTATTTGTGGCGGCCTGCATGGGTTTTTTTTCACCGTAAATATCTACAGCAAATTTCTCAGCAAAGTTTTCTACATAATCTGAAAAATTTGTTAACAAGATGTTTTGACCAAACTTCTCTAAAGGCATGCCTGTGTATCTTGGCAGCCAATCTTTCGCTATTTCTAGTTTATTCAACATCTGAGTATTTTAATCTACTTCACTCATTAAAGGCAGAAGGTTCGTGTACAAAAATTCAGCAATCAGAGGTTGTGCTGTTGCATTGGGGTGAATACCATCATCTAACATCAGTTCTTTATTAAGCGCTATATCATTAAGCATGAAAGGAATTAAGGGAATATTATTCTCTTCTGAGACCTCTTTATAAATAGACTCGAAAGAAGTTTGATAGCGCTTTCCGTAGTTAGGAAGTATCCTCATTTGCATCAGAAAAACTTTCACCCCTTTTCGAATTGAAAGATTGATCATTTCTTGAATGTTATTTTTGATTTTTGTTGGAGGATAACCTCTGAGTGCATCGTTTCCGCCAAGTTCTATAAAAATATAAGACGGCTTCGAATTATCTATAATTTTTTCTAGTCTAGAAAGCCCTCCTCCGGTGGTCTCACCTGATAAACTTTTATTAATAATCGTTAGACCAATCTTTTCTTCAATTAAAATTTTTTGGAGTTGTTCAGACCACTGTTTTTCTTTGTCCATACCATAGCCAGCGCTAATACTATCTCCATAGATTAATAAATTACTATGGTCTTTATCAGCAAGTGAAATACTACTGATTATTAGAAGGAAGAATATATAAAATAGTCTGTAAAGCACTTTAAATTAGCAGGGTTAGGAAATTATTATAGATTAATAATATATTTTGTTTGAAGAATAAGGGTGTTATAGTAGAGTAATACACCTAAATCGTATACTTTTCTTTATATTTTATAAATTCATTAATCAAAACAGTGTCTTATTTACTATGATTCTAACTACAAAAAATTTGAGAAAAGAAGTGCCTTCTGGCGAGAGTAATTTGGTCATACTCGATAATATTACTTTTAGTCTTCAAGAAGGAAAATCTTTGGCAATTACTGGGCCCTCAGGTTCCGGAAAATCCACCTTGCTAGCGCTCCTCGCTGGTCTTGATACCTCCACTAGTGGGGATATTGTACTAGATGGAGTTAAGTTAAATCTATTGAATGAAGAAGAAAGAGCTATCGTAAGAAAAGACAAAGTAGGATTTGTTTTTCAATCTTTTGAATTATTACCCGGTTTAACTGCTCTTGAGAACGTTATGTTGCCCTCAGAGCTCAAGTCTGAAGAGAAACCCAAAGAAAAGGGTGAATATTTTTTGGAAAGAGTTGGTCTTTCTGACAGGCAACATCATTATCCTAACCAACTTTCTGGGGGTGAGCAGCAAAGAGTTGCTATCGCAAGAGCTTTTGCTTGTTCTGCAAAGATATTATTTGCAGATGAGCCAACGGGAAATTTAGATCCAAAAAATGGTAAGTTAATTTCTGACCTACTGTTTGAAGTTAATTCGGAAGCGGATAATGCATTGGTGATAGTAACCCACGATCAAGATCTAGCTTCGCAGTGTGACAAAAAAATAGAACTAAAACTTGGTCAAATCGTAGGCTAATGCTTGCAAGTCTTTCTTTAAAGCTTTTTACAAGAGAAATCCGTTCAGGTTATCTCACTTCTATGCTGCTTTCATTAGTGCTTGCAGTGACCATTGTTTCAGGAATCTCTCTTTTTACCGATAGACTTGAAAAGGTTCTTAACTCAGA
>Ga0105349_10001396_pt1 | contig 10171 bp, 11 predicted proteins | sample EN1Hudseemescosm_FD_83661 | JGI IMG/M metagenome (GOLD analysis project Ga0105349, IMG submission 83661) | Methane-oxidizing microbial communities from mesocosms in the Hudson Canyon - EN1B Hudson Canyon | ecosystem: Environmental > Aquatic > Marine > Cold seeps | place: Hudson Canyon...
CATTTTAGCGCATTTCAAAGAAATCGAAACAGCGGTTTTGTACGGTTCACGAGCAAAAGGAAATTACAAGGCAGGCTCTGATATTGATTTAACGCTATACGGTGAAAAATTGTCCTTGCATTTCCTTAATGATATTGCCGATGCTTTAGATGAATTATTACTACCCTACACGATAGATCTCTCAATTTTCGACAAGTTAAAACATCCCGAATTGTGTGAGCATACCCAACGTATTGCCATTGTGTTTTACGAGAAAGGAAATGAGTAGGCGAGTGGTCTTACGTGCGGTGACAAGAGGTAAAAAAGGGTAAGATAAATTTCGCGATATTTTAGGATAGCCCATTGATATATCCATGGGCTGGCATTATACCTTTTAAAGGTATAACTATTTGAAGTGTGTTATGGGGATTGATATGGCAGTAATCAGAGAGAAGTTTGCAACCCAAGTGGATTCTGACTTGTTAGCCGCTGTGCGGCAGTTGGCGCATGATGAAGGTCGGCAAATTCAGGAAATTGTTGAAGATGCACTTCGTTGAATTTTTTACGGTTCAAGATAATACAAAGGCTCGTGGCAGAGAACATGTTATGGCAGCTTATTTAAAAAGCACGGAACGTTTTCCGGGATTGTATAAAAAATTAGCGCAATGACTTTTGACACCATTCGTGTAGAGGATGGTGTCGCTATTCATGCCGATCAAATCGCCCGATTTGGTGGTCGTGAAGGCGTAGAGATCCAGGTTTATGTGAAGCGAACTATTTAAGACCGCAGGCGGGTTTTTAATCCACCCTGATCGATGAAGGGGGGCGCCTTATGGGAAAACTTGTCACAAAATCATCCTTTCATTGACGGGTATAAACGGACGGTATTTGCGGAGGCGTTTGTTTTTTTGGCGATTAATGGCCTTGAGATTGTAGCAACAGATGCAGAGTTTCAAGATTTTATTTTAGGGTTGTAGCTTTAAGGTGATCTCAGTTTTCCCCCGTTACGCGGTTGGTTGGCAGCTAATACGCAGTCTGTGTAGGCTTAGGCATTTCGAGAAGTGGGCGCGATAAGGGATTTTATTGGTTCACATTGATTTAAGTTAAGAGTGAGGAAAGAATTGAAAATTGCAGTTATAGGGATCGGTTATGTTGTGTTTTCTAATGGTGATTTTCTTTTCAGAAGATTTGAGGCGAGCGATCTTGCATAGTTTGAAGAGATTAAAGGCAGGGATAAAAATAATGCTTAGTGACGATGTTTTTAAAACAGTTATAGATTCAGCACCACTCGTCTCTATAGATATCTTGCTAAAGAAAGATAATAAAGTTTTGTTAGGAAGAAGGGTAAACAAACCTGCACAAGGCTATTTTTTCTCAACTGGTGGTAGAATTAATAAGAATGAAACTATCGATAGCGCAATGGTTCGTATAGTCAAATATGAGCTTAATATTGAGTTAAAATTTATGCCAGAATTCATTGGCGTGTTCGAGCATTTTTATGATGACAGTATCTATGAAAATGTATCAACTCATTATGTGAATATTGCTTATGAGTATCAAGTGGAAGAGATTCCAGATTTACCAACCGGGCAACACAACAAATATCAATGGTTTACTATTGATGAATTATTAGAAAGCAAACAGGTGCACAAATACGTAAAGGACTATTTTAGGAATTAAATATGGCACATAACAAAGTAGCATTAATCACCGGAATTACAGGCCAAGACGGCTCTTATCTTGCAGAATTTTTATTAGAAAAAGGTTATGAGGTGCACGGTATTAAGCGTCGTTCATCATCATTCAATACGGATCGTATTGATCATCTTTACCAAGATCCTCATGAAACTGATAGAAAGTTTGTACTGCATTATGGCGACTTGACAGATTCGATGAGTTTAGTTCGCATCATTCAAGAGATACAACCTGATGAAATCTATAATTTGGGTGCGCAATCCCATGTAGCAGTCTCATTTGAAACGCCAGAATACACAGCCGATACCGTAGGCCTTGGTGCGCTGCGCATACTAGAAGCCATTCGCATCTCAGGCTTAGAGAAGAAAACCAGATACTACCAAGCCTCTACCTCTGAGCTATACGGTAAAGTGCAAGAGACTCCGCAAAAAGAAACCACCCCTTTTTATCCAAGATCTCCTTACGCTGCAGCAAAGCTGTACGCTCACTGGATAACCATTAACTATCGCGAAGCCTACGGCATGTATGCTTGTAATGGTATCTTGTTTAATCACGAATCTCCAGTTAGAGGAGAGACATTCGTTACGCGTAAAATCACCCGCGCGCTGGCGCGCATTAGCCTTGGTCTACAGGACTGTCTGTATCTGGGCAACATGGATGCAAAACGTGACTGGGGTCATGCGCGCGATTATGTTGAAATGCAGTGGTTGATGCTACAGCAAGATAAACCAGAGGATTTTGTTATTGCGAGCGGTGTTCAATATTCGGTACGAGACTTTGTGAATGCCGCAGCAGGTGAATTAGGCATGGGTATTCGTTGGGAAGGTGAAGGAGTAGATGAAAAAGGCTACTGGGTGAGAGACCATGGGGAATCGCTGATTGTTGCCGTTGACCCACGTTACTTTCGTCCAACCGAGGTGGAAACCTTGCTTGGTGATCCATCAATGGCGAAAGCCCAACTCGGTTGGGAGCCTAAGGTCACCTTCGTAGAACTTGTAGCTGAGATGGTGAGAGAAGACCTTAAAACAGCCCAGCGTGATGAGCTGGTTAGAGATTATGGGTTTGAGGTCATGGATTACAATGAGTGACTAACGCCATTTATTACAACCGGTCATTATTGCTGGTGGCTCAGGCACACGCCTTTGGCCCTTATCTCGACCAGGTTTCCCTAAGCAGTTCGTTGAGAAGCCCAAATTAATTCAATTAGCTAAAGTATTATCATGAGTAAACTTCTCGTTACCGGTGGCGCAGGATATATTGGTTCACATACTGTGGTTGAGCTTATTGAAGCCGGCTACGATGTTGTCGTGTATGATAATTTAAGTAATTCATTCAGAGTCTCTTTGGATCAAGTGACACAAATTACGGGCAAGCAAGTCACTTTTGTTCTAGGTGATATCTGCGATCTTAATGCCCTGAATACTCTGTTTAGCGCACATGCTTTTGATGCTGTGATTCATTTCGCAGGCTTAAAGGCTGTCGGTGAATCTGTAGAGAGGCCGTTGAAATATTACGAAAACAATGTATGCGGAAGCTTGCAGCTCTTTAAGGCAATGTCTGATAACAATGTCAAGACGATTGTTTTTTCTTCATCGGCCACAGTCTACGGTGACCCTGTAGAGTTACCTCTCAACGAGAAGATGCCAACAGGTGTGCCGAAAAACCCTTACGGCATGTCAAAGCTAATGATTGAAAACATTCTTGCTGACTTGTATCGCGCGGATAACCAATGGCGCATCGCCCGGCTTCGCTACTTTAACCCCGTGGGTGCACATCCCTCAGGGCTTATTGGTGAAAACCCAGTAGGCATTCCTAATAATCTAATGCCTCTTATCACCCAAACTGCACTTGGGGAACTAGAGAAGCTCTTGGTTTTTGGCGGTGACTACCCAACGTCTGATGGCAGCGGCGTGCGTGATTACATCCATGTTGTCGACCTGGCCAAAGGACACCTAGCTGCCCTAGAAAGACTCAAACAGCACTCAGGCATGATTACCACCAATCTCGGCACCGGTGAGGGGTACACTGTACTACAAATGATCGAAGCCTTCGAACGGGTAAACAATGTCAAGGTGCCGTATCAAATTGTGGATCGACGTCCTGGTGATGTTGCTGCCTGCTATGCCGATACTCGCTATGCCAAAGAACTACTTGGGTGGGTAGCGGAGCTGGGTATTAGTGATATGTGTCGAGATAGTTTTAATATGCAGATCATGAAACCAAATGGTTATACTGCATTAGTCGTCGAATAATCTTATAGTAAATCACATTTTATATGTTTGGATTTTACAAATGTGGTGTGCTAATCGCTTATTTGGTTTTATACTTAACCCGACAATTTTTCATATAAATAATAAATAATAAATAATGAAGATTTACTATAGCCTAGGTTTTTACCTAGATCCTCACACTGGTCGAGGTGTAGGTAGTTATAATAAAATAAAACAGTTACTAGCGCTGTGTGATCAATTTCGTTCTTCTTCTTATTTAATTAAACGTAAAAATGGATATCTTTTTAATAAGCTTTTAAATGTGACTTTTCTTTGGTTTAAAGATGTTTTTGAGCTACTATTCCAGACTTGTCGTTTTGATGTTGTAATATTAAGGGATAATCTATTATTTCCTATTTGGATTGCACGTATGAAGGGAGTTTTGGTTTGCTCTGAAGTACATGCTGTGCCTTGGGAAGAACTTGGACAATCTAAAGTTAAACACTTTTTCGTTAGTTTATATCGTTTAAGATATTTATCACTTTTGAAAAAAAGTGATGGTTTAATTTTTAATAACCCAAGCCTAAGGGATTATTTTCAAGAGTCTGAGGGGATTTATAATCCGCACTTAATTTCATATAATGGATTAAGTCTTTTCAATGACTATCCTTTTGTTTATGCGAGGGAGGAATCACAACGAATCTATTTTGTATACGCGGGTAACATTTATCCTTGGCATGGATTGGAGCTACTTATACCAATCGTCAGCGAATTGTCTAGTAAAATAGAAATGACTTTTTTCTTAGTCGGCGATACAGGTTCCTCATATGCAAGAAAAGTACAAGCTATGTTTGAAGAATTAAGAGATTGTAAAGTTGTTAGAGAGGCTAGCGCTGATGTCCTCTTAAAGTATATTCGTAAAGCAGATTATTGTTTTTTGCCAACAATGGATACTAGAAGTAGTCCTGGTAGCCCCATAAAGCTGTTTGATTATTTGGCTGAGGGGAAAAGAGTAATTACGCAGAAAGATTGTCCTGGGTATAGCGATGTAGTTGAGTCAGTTGGTGACGGAATTTTAGTCAATTTTTATGAGCCAGAAACTGCCGTGCAAAAAATGATATCTGAAGGGCTGTCGCGGTCCAATTCAGAAATCGAACAGAGTATTATTTCTAAAAGTAAAGATATGCATTCTTGGCGCTTTAGAATGTTGCAGTGGATAAAGTTTTTCAAGACTTTAAAAGAATAGCGAAGTTCATTACGAATCTAAACGTAAGTATCGTAACTAATATAGTCATTACAAATAGGAGTTAATTTTGAAAGTTCCACAATTCATGCCTTTTGTTGGGCCTGATGAATATTTGCAAATCAAGGACTGCTTTGATCAGAATTGGATAACGGAAGGTCCGAAATCCAAGAAATTTATGGATGAGCTACTAGATTTAATCGGTGCCAAATATGGGGTTTTTGCGCCTAATGGTACGTTGGCTATCTATCTCGCGCTGGTTGCTTCTGGGATACAGCCTGGTGATGAAGTTGTGGTGCCAGATTTTACATTTTTTGCCTCTGCTTCCGCTGTGATTATGGCAGGAGGTACGCCTGTTTTTTGTGATGTAAATCCAGATAATTTTCAGATTGATTTGGAATCTGCAGAAAAAATTCTTAGTAAACGCACCAAATTTATAATGCCTGTTCATATCTACGGTACCTGTTGTGATATGGATAGCTTGATTGACTTTGCTCAAAGGAACAGTTTGCAAATCATTGAAGATGCAGCACAAGCAATTGGCGTTCGTTTTAAAAACCAGCATGCTGGTACTTTTGGTTCAGTTGGAACTTTCTCTTTTTTTGCAGATAAAACCATAACCACAGGTGAAGGAGGGATGGTCGTTACGAATTGTCCTACTATTTATGAGTCACTTAGATATCTTCGTAATCAGGGCAGAATTGATAGAGGGTCATTTATACATCCTCAAATTGGATACAATTTCAGGATTACTGATATACAGGCGGCGATTGGATTGCAACAGTTATCAAAACTTGAAGAAATTAAGTCTAAGAAAAAAGCAATATGGGATTATTATTACAAAGAGCTTAGTGAGATTGATTCCATTAGCTTTTTTAAGCCAAATTCGGCGGCAAATTTTATTCCATTTCGCGTAGGGATATTGAGTGAGTTAAAGCCAGTTATTGACAAAGCACTTAATGCTGCTGGTGTTGAAACAAGATCTTTTTTTTATCCGATGAGGAAGCAGCCGTGCTTTGATGGCCTACGTCATGACATTAGGGATAAATACATAAGTGACTATGCTTATGATCACGGAATTTGTTTACCAACCTTTGTAAGCATGACAGAAGAGCAGTTGCATTATGTGTGCACGACCATAAAAAATTCTTTATGAGGAAGTTATATTATATAGATAGGCAAATCAGTAAGATTGGAGACTTTATTTGTCCTCAGGCATGCGAGCCTCTTAGAGGGTATGCTTTCCAGTTTATATCACCGTTAATGGGAATGGCAGCATTACCATGGTGTCTATGGCCTAACGATAAAATTAACTATAATATCGTCAAGGTGGATCCTTTTAATATTAGATATGAAATAAAGGATGGATTAGTCCCTTTCAAGGATAATACTAGGTATTGGAAACGAGCCAAAGTCTTTAAATCACACCAAGCTGTCATTGATATTTTTTTGAATAATATCCCCTATACAGAAACTATTCAGTACAAGTCTATGATCTCAAAAGTAGATAAGGGTACTGATGCCTATTGGTGTAAGTCGAGAGAAGACGTTGAAAAATACTTTTTAGAACTAATCGAAACTTATAAAGACATGAAGACCAATGGATATAGGCGAACGGAAGCTAGGGTTGGATCGGTAACAAAGTGGGATGGTGTATATCCAAACGAGATTTTGGTATCTATCGATAACAAGAATCAAATGTATTTGGAAAAGGGCGGGACTCATCGTTTATCCATTGCGCGTCTGCTTAAGCTACGGGAGGTCTATGTGGCAATTATTAGAGAGTTTGTATAAACGGCATGAAAAAATTATTAGGTGTTTTGCGAGGTAAACCTCGTTATATGTTTTCAAAATTCAACTGGTTGGTGTTTTGGTTTCTTAATAAACCAATATTTTGGGTAAAAGCATTATTGGGAAAATTTCGGCTCTATCAGTGTGAAGTTTTACCTAGAGATTTACCCTATCTTAAAATTGTAAATATCGAAGCTAAACGGGTTTTATCTGATGGTCGATTGGTTGTATCAAGTGCGAATCAAAAAAAGTTAATAAGTGAAAATAATTTGCCTTTGATTTTTAAGGGTATTGATATTCATTTGAATTTTCTTATGCATATGCAATTGCTTCGTAGTGTAGCCAGTACTAATTCAGGAGGTCTATATCAGATTGTGGACCATCCATTACTGCGCGATATTAAGCATCACCGGGGGAATGACAGAAATAAAATTATTAATGATTGTATTTCGCAGTTAGAACCAATCTCTGCTTTAGACGTTGGCGCAAACATGGGCTTGCTCTCGCAGGCACTACTTCAAAAGGGAATCCCAACAATGTCGGTAGAAATAAACCATTTGTACTACCACATAATGTCTTATCGATTGAAAATATATGATCAATCAGACTCTTTTTGTGGGTCTATATTTAATCTTCCCCACTATAATTATGATTTGGTTATTGCGCTTTCTATTTTCCACCACTTCCTTATTACAGAGGAAATGCTTGATAATTTAATTGCGTTTCTTCAGGGGTTGAATTGCCGATATATGCTCTTTGAACCACATCAATCCAAACATGGATTTGATAATGCCTTTGTGGATTTTGATGAGGATGAGTTTTGTCAATTTATTTGTGATAATTCCGTGCTCATATCTTATGAAAAGATAGCTGTTAGTTTTCGACAAAGACCTATTTACTTATTAAGGGCGTAAAAGCAAATGATTCTTAGACTCGTATGTGCTTGAATTTTTTTTGTTAAGGGAGTTTTATGAAAATACTTGGTATTAATAGCATTGGAAATGATCACGCTATTTTCTTATTGGATACTGAAAGGAGAGACATCTTTGCTATATCATTGGAACGTATAACTCGCATAAAGCATGATAAATCAGGCGTTGAGCTTATATTTAGCGAATATTGTGACAAATTACAGGATGTTGACTTGGTTTGCTTTGCATCGGAAGGTGACGGTGAAACTATAAATGTTGGGAAAAGTTTAATTTTTTCCTTAAAAAACAGGATGCATATATATAAAAAGTTTAAGCCGCAGTATGTGAAAGAAGAAATTGAACTTTATAAAAGAATTAATAAATCCTCCTTGAGGGTTCTTGGGATATTATCCTATTTTACATTTAAGAAGAATAAGTTGATGGCTAAGTTTTATAGAGGGAAGGGCGATCATGCGGCTGTTAAAAAATATATATTAGATATGCTGCCTTCTAAGGGAATTAAATTTGATTTTTACGATCATCATTATTGCCATGCTGCATCTACATATTACAGTAGTCAATTTTGTCGTGATGAAGATGTGTTGGCACTAACAATAGATGGTTTTGGTGATGGCTATTTTTCCAAAGTATATAGATGTAGTAATTTAAAAATGGAACTTTTGGCTGGATCTAAAACTATTCAGATCCCAGGGGCAACAACAGAGTTGACTTTTTTTAGTCTTGGAGCTTTGTATGGAAACTTCACACAAGCCATGGGATTAAAAGTAAATAGTGAAGAGGGAAAGGTAGAGGCTCTAGCTGCTTATGGTGACCCCTACAATTCACTTTTTGATGAGCTTATTAAAAGTGTAGAAATTGATGGTTTATCCCTAATTCCCGGCCCAAATATACAACAGTTCTACGACCTAGATAACCTATACTCGCTTAGAAAGTTGCATGGTGATGAGGATTTTTGCGCGGTAATTCAAAAATTTCTCGATGACATACTTGTGCGTTATTTGAAGGTCATTGTCAAAGAGTACGGTTTTAAAAAATTATGTCTTGCTGGCGGCGTTGCAGCGAACGTGGTAACTAACCTAAAGATTTTTGAATCACGGTTGTTTGAAGATATTTTCATTTACCCAGCAATGGCTGATGATGGTACGGCTGCTGGTGCAGCTCTATTGGGGGCCGCTGCTAATCATTCTAATTGCTTAGATTGGATACCAAATAAAGTAATGCCCTATTGGGGAGACGATATTTCTTCTTATGATGTACTTAGCGCATTAGAAGAGTTTGCTAATGAAATAAGTTTTCAACATAACCCTGATTGGCAAGATGAGGCGGCCAAGAGGCTTCACAATGGCGAGGTGGGTGCGTTAGTACAAGGCCGAATGGAGTTTGGGCCTCGTGCCCTTGGTAATAGATCCATTATTGCATCTCCAATGACAATTGGTATTAGAGATAGGATTAACTCTGGTATCAAACGACGGCCGGCATACCAGCCTTTTTGTCCATCTGTTATGGATGAAGAGAGAGCGAGACTGTTTTCTTCCAGTCAGCCAAATCGTCATATGACGTCTGCATTCCGATTGAAGGAAGAATTTAAAGACATTATGCCTGCAGCAGCTCACGTCGATTTGACAGGTCGTCCGCAGTTTTGCAGATTTGCAGATAATCCAGGTTTTCATAGATTACTAATGAAATTTAAGGAACTATCTGGTTATGGTGTTTTGATTAACACATCGTTTAATAAACATGGTAGAACCATTGTAAGAACACCTAACGATGCGCTAAGAGATTTCCTAGATTGTAGCCTAGATTTTTTGGTTATTGATAATTTCGTTGTTATAAAGAAATATCATTGACAATATGCCCATAATTTATGGGCTGATCAGTTAAAATTCAGTTTTTTCAATATTGTGGCTTGAGATAAATAATTTCTATAGCTTCTTAAAGGGTTAATTATGAAAACAATCTATAACATCCGACCGAAAGGTTTGAATGTTGGTAATGATGCTATTGCGGTTGCGATGCAGAATTTTATATACGAAGCTTCTGGTGAATTAGTTAACATTGTTACTATTCCTGCCACAAGTAAATATGATGGCGGTGGCCTTTACGGTTTAACAAAAAGAAGTATCTATGAAATTAATACTTATGGTTCCGGTGTTATCGTAGGTGGCGGTAATCTCTACGAGAATGGTGAGATTGATATTGATGTTGATGCATTAAGAGCCCTTGTTCGCCCGCTTATGGTATTTAGCGTATCTCTTGGTAGGATTTTTGGTCACACGAAGGAGCTTATAAGAAGAACAGACACTATATCCGATTATAAGCTC
>Ga0105349_10001411_pt1 | contig 10121 bp, 8 predicted proteins | sample EN1Hudseemescosm_FD_83661 | JGI IMG/M metagenome (GOLD analysis project Ga0105349, IMG submission 83661) | Methane-oxidizing microbial communities from mesocosms in the Hudson Canyon - EN1B Hudson Canyon | ecosystem: Environmental > Aquatic > Marine > Cold seeps | place: Hudson Canyon...
AACGCATTAGGTAGTTCTTTGCCCACCCATGCACGAGCATTTTGAATTAACCCTTCAATTTCATCGCGTTCATCACTACGAACCATTACCTGAGCATAAGAAGAATATTGACGCTCTGGGCCATAAGTCAGCATAAAGCGCAGCTCGCCTTGGCCTACAGTAGACGAGGTAAACTGCACACTGTCTTGTTGCTGAAAATATTTCTCTAATTTTAATGCCTGCTGTTGAGTACTACGAATATCACTGCCTTCCGGCAACCAGATATCGACTAAAAACATCGGCGTATTAGAAGGTGGAAAAAAGCTTTGCTTAACAAAACCAAAACCTGCGATAGCAACGAATAAAGATAAAACCATAACCAACATCGTTGTACCGCGATGGTGCAACATAATGCCTAATACTTTACGATAAAAATCGTATAAAAATCCTTGATACGGCTCGGTATCTTTACTGTCATCCGCACTGTGTTGTTCGTGTTTATTAAATAGCAGATGGCATAAAAATGGCGTTAACGTCAGCGCCGTAATCCAGCTTAGTAATAACGAAATCAACAGCACATAAAACAACTCACCGACAAATTCACCGGTCGAGTCTGGGGATAAACCGATAGGAGCAAATGCGGTAACCGCAATAACAGTAGCCCCTAATAAAGGCCACTGCGTTTGCTTAACAATGTCATAAGCAGCGCGAGTTCGAGTTAGGCCCTTTTGAATACCCACCATAATGCCTTCTGTTATTACCAAGGCATTATCCACCAGCATTCCCAGCGCAATAATTAATGCCCCTAAAGAAATACGGTGCAGCTCAATATTCAATACCTTCATTGCGATAAAGGTACCAAAAATAGTCAGCAATAAAATTGCGCCAATAATAATGCCCGCGCGCACCCCCATAAAAATAAGCAGTACGACAATTACAATAAATACGGAGGCTAATAGATTAATCACAAAACCTGAAGACGAAGCGTCCACTTCTGCGGGCTGGTCGTATAGGGTATTAATTTCAATTCCTAAAGGACGATTGCGATCAAGTTCTTGCAGCTTAGAACGCAATGCTTCGCCAACTTCAACTACGTTGACACCTTTATTAAATGAGATGCCTAAATGCAGCGACGCTTGACCATTATAATTCACCAGATGCTTGGGCACTTCTGCAATGCCTTCTGATATTTCACTAATGTCTTTTAAATAAATTAATTTTTCCGAACCTGGCTCACTGATTAACAAGTCAGCCATTTCATGAATACTTTCGAATTCTCCTGTTGGGTGAATACGAATATACTCATCAGCAATGCGCACATGTCCCGCTGCCGATACTTCATTTTGAGTATTAAGTAAGTCATATAAACGCGATAATGGAATACCTAAGTTCGCCATACGTTCACGAGAAATATCGATAAAGACCTGTTCTTTTTGAACTCCGGCAAGGTCGATTTTTGCAATACCATCCATCGTTGTCAGATCGCGTTTTAAATAATCAGCGTAATCCGATAACTCTTCATAACTGTATTCTTTTCCGGTAATTGCCAGCAATACACCAAACACATCACCAAAGTCGTCCATCACGATTGGCGCGATAGCCCCCGGCGGTAAAGACGATTGCTCATCACGTATTTTTCGACGTAACTCATCCCAAATCTGCGGTAACTGATCTGATTGGTAAGTAGGTTTAATCTGTATATGTATTTGCGAAAATCCCGCCTTTGAAATGGAGTCGACATAATCGATATAAGGCAAAGCTTGAATCGCATTTTCCAATGGCGCCGTTACTTCCTCTTCTACCTGCAGCGCATTGGCTCCAGGATAATAAGTAAAAACCATGGCTTCTTTAATGGTAAATTGCGGATCTTCTAAACGCCCCAAGCCAAAATAACTAATGATGCCACCCACTAACAAGATCAATAACAGCATCCAACTGGTGGTTTCATTATTAATAAAATAGGTCGCTAGATTTTTCGGTTTTCCTTCGTGCTCATTAACAGACATAATTATAAGCCTCGCTCTTGAACCCAAGGGCGAACTTGCATGCCTTCATGAGCTTGATGCACACCGGCGGCAACTATTTTTTCTCCAGCCTGTAAACCTTCAAGCACCTCGATTCCCGAATGCGTTAAACGCCCAACTTTAATCGTACGGGCTAGCAGCATCATGTCAGGTTTCACAATCCACACCTGAGCATTAGACGAACCTTCAGCCTGAGCATCGGTTTGAAAAACAGCTTGTGAAGGAATAATTACGTTAGAAATTTGATTACTTAATACTTTATTCAAATCTACATGCACACTGGCTGACATGCCTGGCAATAAATTTAACCCTTGTGGGCGAGTAACAATTAAAGTCACCGTAAAACTGCCTGTTGCAGCATCCGCTTGAGCGTTATGTTCTTTATAGCGAGATAAAAAACGTTTACCTGGAATTGCTTCAAACTCAACTTCTGGCTGATAGCTATTTTCATTATCAGTGGCGATATTAGCCATTAGGCTTTCAGGAATTTGCATCTTAACTTCTAGCTGATCACGTACTTGCAATGTCATTATTTTTTGACCTGCAGAAACGGGTTGATGATTATCAATATAGCGCTGAGAGACTTGGCCGCTAAACGGCGCTTTTAACTTGGTATAAGATAAATCTGAACGTGCTGCCGCAAGTGCAGCATTACTGATATCCAATTCGGCTGTTGCTTGATCAAGCTGAGCTTTTGATACCTGCTGACGTTTAAATAAGTCATTGGTACGTTGAAATTGAGATTTTGCTAATTGATAACGAGCCTTTCTATCGTCAACCAAAATTTGATAATCACGTGGATCAAGCACTGCTAATATATCACCGCGGCGTACTTCTTGCCCTGCGGTAACGGGTAAACGCTGCAATTCACCCGCAACTCTAAATGCCAACTCTGCGCGCTCAGCTGAATGAACTTGCGCGGGGAACTTACGCAGCATAAGAGCATCAGAGGATTGCACTTGAAATATTTTAACGGGGCGAATGGCTTCTCGGACTTCTTCTGGCACATCTTGAGAGCAGGCCATTAAAACCATAGAAACGGGAATAAATAGTAGGTGCAGCAAGCGCATAGTATTTCCTATTAACGTTGAAGTTAAAGACTCGGTAAATACTGATAGTTTAGTTGATATTAGAGGAAACGATTAGAGAGGGAATGGGGACGATTTGTCCTGTAGATTGTCACAATAACGTTAACAATCCGCAGAAAACAGCTAGATAATTAACGTTTTTGGGAAAACGTCAATTACCCAGTTTTAAACTAACTAAAACTACAGACCTTTAACCGCGTAAATGCCGGCAGCATTACGCCAGTAGCCACGGTAGTCCATACCAAAACCAAACAGGTAACGGTCTTCAACATCTAAGCCAGAGAAATCTACTTTAAGATCGGTATTCTTACGGTCGTGAAGCTTAGTAATCATTACCGCAGTAATGACTTCTTTAGCGCCTTGAGCCTTACAGGCTTCAACCACTTCCGCCAAAGTATTACCTTCGTCAAAAATATCGTCAAGGATTAGTACCGTACGGCCATCCATTGGGCAAGAAGGTAATGCCTGCCACTGCAGCTCAGTCTGACCTTCGGTTTCGCCACGGTAGCGAGTCGCATGCATGTAACCGACTTCTAATGGGAAATTCAAAAGCGGTAGTAATTTACCCGCGAAGATCAGGCCACCGTTCATGATGGAGTACACCACAGGCATGCTAGTTGATAAACGCTCAGTAATATCACCGGCCAACTGATCCAAGGCACCTTCAATTTCTTCCTTAGATTTCAACAGATCAGCATCAGCCATAATTTGGTTTAACTGGTCTAGGGTCAGAGATTCGCTCATCAAGAGGCCTTCCTAATCGATTATATAAAGGCGGGTATGATACCATTCCAGATATTATAACCAATCGTTTTAACCTAATCTTTTAATTAAATGTTTAACCAGATGGACAAGCTTGTGAGTGTATCAAACAGTACAGTAAAAAGTGTTTTGGATTCTGTACGTATCGTTTTAGTCCAAACCTATCATCCAGGGAACATTGGGGCGATAGCCCGAGCCATGAAGACTATGGGTTTGAACGAGCTTTATTTAGTCGATCCTAGAGAGTATCCAAGCGAAGAAGCCAGTAGCCGTGCCGCTGGAGCATTAGATGTTTTAGACAATGCCACAGTCGTACAAACCTTGCCCGAAGCCCTAGCCGACTGCACTCAAGTCTTCGCCACCAGCGCACGTAAGCGTAATTATACCCGCCCGCAAGTAACCGCCGAAGAAGCTGCTGGTTGGATTAATGACAATCCCAATGAAAAAATCGCCATCGTATTTGGCCGTGAACGCATGGGCTTAAGCAACGAGCAGTTAGGCCTGTGCCAGCAGCTACTTTATATTCCGGGTAATCCTGAATACGATGTATTGAATATTGGCTCAGCTGTACAGATAGTCAGTTACGAATTATTCAAGCAGTTCGGCCAACACCGAGATGAGATAGAAGTTACTGAAACGTCTACCGATAGCGAAACAGAAGAGTATGCCAGTCAGCAAGAACTGGAACGCTTCTATCAACACTTAGAAAGCACCCTTTCTGATACCGGTTTCTTGGTGAAAAATCATCCAGGGGAAGCCATGCAACGTTTACAGCAAATGTTTGCCCGCGCTCAGCCGAATGCCAAAGAGCTGCGTATGCTGCGAGGGATTCTTGGTTCTGTGGATAAACTGACGGGGGAATAAATAAGACTCTCTACCAAGAGATGCTGAATAGGTAGTCAGGTCGAATACCGAAACGGATACAGAGCTTTTCAATCGCAGGCTTAGTCAGTGGACGTACATTGTTCAAAACACGACTTACCATGGTCTTATCGCCAATTTCTGGTAAGTCATCACGTGTTAGATTGTATTGATCCATCAAGACATTCAAGGTCGCGATATGAACAGGAATACCGTCAGCCTGATTTATGAATGCCATTAAATCAGCGTCCGTTTCCTCATATTTCTCGATAGCAGAAGCGATGATATCAACCAGTGGGTTTAATGGCGCACCTTCCTCATCTTCGCAGGCATCAATAAGCTCACCGATAAATTCTTGGGCTTTCTCATAATCCTGTTCATTAGAGATGTTAATCAAAGACGCAAATGGGCTGATAGCCGCTGCGAATGATTTAATTTCAGATTGGTACATTTGACTCTCCTTAATAAGATCTTATCGGCTATTTTCTGCTTTCTATTTTCTATGCTTGGCGGTAAACTTGTCATAGTCCGCATGCGAACCGATAAACTTAATGTGCATAAGCTCATGAACAAATTGAATAGCGGCGACCATTCTTAAATTGTTACCACCGACATCAACCACCCACCATTTATCTTCATATTTAAAGTTATCTAGACTATGAAATACGGCTTTTAGTTCGTCAGGGGTTTTAAACTTTTGTGTATTTAATACCGCATAAAGATGCGTTAACGCTTTGGCATCATTAGGGTACTTCTTAGCCGCATCATTAAACGGCCTTCTACTAATTATGCGCATTCTCTAAACCCTGTTGTCAATATAGCAACTATACAGGAAGTTGCCAATATGGCAACTTAATAGAAATGACAGATACTAGCGATTAAGCACCTCCCTAGCATCAGCAAACTCAAGCCCCAAACTATCCGCCACACTGCGACAAGTCACCTGCCCTCTATAAACATTTAAACCATTCAATAAATGCGGATCATCCAATAACGCTGCTTTATAGCCCTTGTTCGCGATACTCACTATATAAGGCAGCGTTGCATTATTCAGTGCAAAGGTAGACGTACGCGGCACAGCGCCTGGCATATTTGCTACACAATAATGCACTACCTCATCAACGATATAAGTCGGATCAGCGTGAGTCGTGGCATGCGAGGTTGCAAAACAGCCACCTTGATCAATCGCCACATCCACCACCGCCGAGCCCGCTTTCATGCGCTTAATCATATCTACAGTGACTAATTTAGGCGCTGCTGCACCCGGGATTAATACAGCACCAATCACCAAGTCTGCCGCTAATACCTGCTGCTCTAAAACATCTTTACTGGCATACAAGGTTTCTAAGCTGCTGCCTAGCTGACTCGAATTAAACTGATTATCCAAACGGCGTAATACATCCAATGATCGATCGAGAATCGTCACGTTAGCACCCATACCCATCGCTATTTTAGCGGCATTAGAACCCACTACTCCGCCACCAATAATCACCACCTTAGCTGGACTCACTCCGGGTACTCCCGCCAATAGCAAACCACTGCCACCATTAGATTTTTCTAAACACTGCGCTCCCGCCTGCACCGACATACGCCCTGCGACTTCCGACATCGGCGCCAATAAAGGTAAGGAGAAAGGTAAACCTCCACCCTCACTAGTTACCGTTTCATACGCTATACACACCGCTTTGCTGTGAATAAGATCTTCTGTTTGAGTTTTGTCAGCGGCCAGATGTAGGTAGGTAAACAAAATTTGCCCCTCTCGCAACAAAGCCCGCTCTTCCGCTAAAGGCTCCTTCACCTTCACAATCATCTCTGCGCTGCTAAATACCTGCGCTGCGGTCTGAGCAATCTCGGCTCCCATGGCAAGATAGTCAGCATCACTAAAGCCGATGCCCATTCCAGCGCCAGTCTCCACCATCAGCTGATGACCCTGCTGCACCAACTCATAAACACTCGCGGGCACCATACCAACACGGTACTCATGGTTTTTAATCTCTTTAACAATACCAATCAACATAATGATGCCCCCTTTCTTAGCGCTATTTCTCGTAACTCACACAATGCTATTAAGTATAGGTCTGCCCTTCGATAAGAGACCAAAAAGAGAGAAAAATGGCCAAACCATGATACAATCGCGCAATCAATTTTCACGCTTACCGCTATCCACGAGATTCTCATGACTGACAAACTGACGCCCACACTAGAACTGGCCTTCGACCTAATGCAACGCCGTTCAGTTACCCCAATCGATGCTGGCTGTCAGCAAATGATGATGGATCGCCTAGGCGCTGTCGGTTTCAAGCACGAAGAAATGCGTTTCGACGATACCGATAACCTTTGGTCTCGCCGCGGTACTGAAGGCCCATTAGTATGTTTCGCTGGCCATACCGACGTTGTTCCAACTGGCCCAGAAGGCAACTGGACTTACCCTCCGTTTGAACCACAGATTCACGACGGTTTGCTATACGGCCGTGGCGCTGCCGACATGAAAGGCTCTATCGCCGCGTTCATGATCGCTACCGAGAACTTCGTTAAAGAACACCCAAATCACAAAGGGTCTATCGCGTATTTAATTACTAGCGACGAAGAAGGCCCAGCGAAAAACGGTACTGTTAAAGTAATCGAGACGTTAGAAGCGCGTAATGAAAAAATCGACATGTGCATCGTCGGCGAACCTTCAAGCACTACCGATACGGGCGACACCATCAAAAACGGTCGTCGTGGTTCTTTAGGCTGCGTATTAACGGTAAAAGGCATTCAAGGTCACGTGGCTTATCCACAACTGGCGCGCAACCCGATTCATGATGTGGCCCCTGCTCTTGCAGAAATGACCAATGAAACTTGGGATAACGGTAACGACTTCTTCCCGGCGACTAGCTTCCAGATTTCAAATATCAACTCAGGCACTGGCGCGACCAACGTTATCCCTGGCGATTGCGTAGTCACCTTCAACTTCCGTTTTTCAACAGAATTGACGGCTGAGATTTTAAAAGAACGTACTGAAGCCATCTTTGCTAAGCACAATCTAGACTACGACATCGACTGGAACCTAAGCGGCCAACCATTCCTAACATCGGCAGGCCCATTAGTTGATGCCACAGTAGAAGCGATTAAAACAGTTACTGGCATTGATACTGAGTTATCCACCGCTGGCGGCACATCTGATGGTCGCTTTATCGCACCAACAGGTTCTCAGGTAATCGAACTTGGCCCACGCAACGCAACCATCCATAAAGTCGATGAGTGTGTTGAAGCGGAAGATTTGAATATTTTGACTACTATTTATCAACGTATCCTTGAAAATTTATTAGTCGACTAGATGACTTTAAGATTCATTACTGGGTGTTTGTGGAGCAAATATGAGAGGCAGGGATTGCCGAACTTAAGGCTACAGGGAGCGTAGCGCTATGAATACCTGCAATAGCTGGTATTTATGCCGTTTTGTGGAATAAATACCCAGTCATGAATCGATTTTGAAAACCTGCTGTCAATTGCCAAAATACCTAGGTAACTGTGAACAAAATGACTACATCAATTTTATTATGCCCTGTATGCAAGGAAAGCCTACAAGCAAACGAGAGCAATAAAAGCCTTAGCTGCGTGAATAATCACTGCTTTGACCGTGCGCGCCAAGGATCTTTACACCTGTTATTAGCGCACAAGAAAAAGTCGAAAAATCCGGGAGATAGCCAAGAAATGGTTATCGCTCGCCAAGCGTTTTTGAATTCTGATTTTTATCGCCCTATCTCCGACAGTTTGAATCAGATTATTGTCGAGACAGCCCTGAAACTGAATCAGCCAATTCAAGTATTAGACATAGGCTGTGGCGAAGGCTATTACAGCCAGCGTATACACAACAGTTTAAGCGATCATCAGATAGATCATAAACTGCATGGTTTAGATATTTCTAAGGATGCTGTGATCGCTGCCGCTAAGCGTGCAAAAGCCGACGCCGCCCTTGCTTCAAAAGCAGACGATAGTGAATGGTTAGTAGCCTCCGCTATCGATATTCCACTGCAAGAAAAAAGCATCGACATCGCCACCTGTTTATTCACTCGCCTGATGCCAGAGAGCTATCACAAGGTGATTAAACAAGATGGCTTTTTTATCTGCGTCAATACCGGTGAAAAGCATTTAATTGAATTGCGTGAAAAGCTGTACGACAAGATTACCAAGGTAGAATTCGACCCGATAAAAAATATGGGTGAAGACTTTGAGCTAATCGACCAGCAACAAGTTAGCTATCAAAATACTCTAAGCAGCCAACAACAGATTCAAGACTTGTTATTGATGACGCCACACAACTGGCGTACCAAAGCAGAAAATAAAGAATCACTAAGCAGCTTAGAAGAATTGACCGTAACGATTGATGCGCAGATACATGTGTTTAAAGCCAAGAAGAAAACTGTAATTGTCGAAGAAACAAGCCAAAATCAAGCCTCAGTAAACCCTTGGGCTAAAGCTGCTGCCAAGCCAGCTATTGAAGAAGACGAAGCTGAGAATGTACAGGATGTTCAACCTGACTCAAGCCCTTGGGGTAAATCCTAAAGCCCATGAGGTTAAAAAGAGCATCGCTCTTTTTAACCTCATATCGTTTGTTTTCAAAGGTTCATCATAACTTAGGCAAAATCATTGCCCCAGCAACACAGATAGCACTGCTAATGACACTCGTGATTACCATAATGTGCTTGGTTAAAAGCGCATGCGAAGGAATTCTTCTTCGTATTAGTGCAAAGCCAGCTCTATAAATAAAATAAGTCCCCCAACCTCCGAGCATCAATGCCAGCATGCCATAGTGTGCCATCCCCATAGCATTCATAGAAACAGCAAGAATAACTGCTGGAACTGAAGCACAAATTAAGACTTTATAAACAAAGCTTAATGAAGTGAAGAAAACACAAATTGGGAAGAGCATTAACAGTGGTACAAACCATACCGGGTGAGTATTAAAGTATTTATATAAAAAATACGATAGCGTTATCAGCAAACCCTGAAGCAAAAAGTTCATTGGTCTATTGAAGTGTAGGTAGTGACGGATTTTATACTTATAGGGTTGTAATTTTCCGATATAGCAACGCCATAGATAATTAATGACTATGGGTACAAAAGCAATCATGACTACTGAGCCAATTACCTTCGATATCTCCAAATAATTTTGCTTGTTAATCGCATCGATAATACCGACCAGCGACATCAAAATAATAAAAATCGCTAGGCCCGCAAAAATTGCGTTCTGAGCAAAACCTGAGAAGAAACTTTTCACCACATCTTTAAAACTGTAATTCGCTCGACTACCGCTACTCATGGTATGAAAAGCCTGAACTTCAAGGTTTTCCACACCTTTCATCCAGGCGCGAATAGGCTCTAATCCTGCTTCTCCACCCACCTCATATCGAAGAAAAATCTC
>Ga0105349_10001413_pt1 | contig 10116 bp, 10 predicted proteins | sample EN1Hudseemescosm_FD_83661 | JGI IMG/M metagenome (GOLD analysis project Ga0105349, IMG submission 83661) | Methane-oxidizing microbial communities from mesocosms in the Hudson Canyon - EN1B Hudson Canyon | ecosystem: Environmental > Aquatic > Marine > Cold seeps | place: Hudson Canyon...
TCGCAGCTGGTAAATTATTTGCAAACGCAGTGGATGAGATAGTCATGAGTGCAGAAGTTATAACCCAAGATGGAATTAGTGAAGTTGCTAGCCTCATAATTCCCTTACATGATAAACAGCTCATTTTACCTAACGTAACGGTAGCAGAAATAATTCCTTATCGTGCCCCAACCACTATTAGTGATAATGCGGGTTGGTTATTAGGACAGCTGGAATGGCGTAACATTCATATTCCTGTAATTTCTTATGAGTTAATTAATGGTGCAGGAGTCCCACCTATTGAGGGTGCTCGTTTAGCTGTAATTAATGGCACAGGCATTAACCGGAACTTACCTTTTTATGCTGTTTTGATTCAGGGGATACCTCGCTTAGCTCACATCACAGAAGATGATATTGTCTCCGTAGACGCAATGAATTTTGGTCCTTATGATCAAATGGCAGTGAGTCTGGAAGGGGAGCAAGCAATGATCCCCAATTTAGAACTCATCGAAAATGAATTACTCAGATATATTGGATAAGCCATGAAGTTTTTACTAGCTCAGATAATAATTCTTTGTACCCTGTCATCGGGAGCATTTTCCAATGGTTTAGATGGAGGCAACCTAGCAAAAGAGATTATATTGTTTGAAGCTAATAGCTATCGTGTAGTGACTGAATTTAATGTGCATGCCATGCAGAAGGATACGCTTTCTGAACAAAGCTTATTTGATGTGCTGGCAGCTGGGGATCAGCTAAGCTTATTATTCGATGAGCAGTCAGAACAGTTGGCACCTAGTTGGCAGAAATATAGAAGCTTTGTATGGGAAAAGCATACTCAAGCGGATGGCGATATCGATACCTACGTTTTTAATGATATGCGAATTCTGCATAGAGATTTGTTATCGATAGTATCCTTGGTAAAAAAGCAGCTAAATAGTGATCTGTTACCAAGTCGTGATTTGAATAAAGTAAATGCAATATTATTAATTGAGCAGCTTGCTTCTGAGTATTTAGAGCTTTCAGCCGCTACGTTTGGTACTTTTGGTTTTGCTGGCAGTGAACAAGCGATTCAAATAGAGGTACGCAGTGCTTCTTTTGAGCGAACAATCCAAGAGTTAGAAAGCCTGTATGCTGCAGAGCCGAACAAATTGAAGCAAATTAACAAGATATCACTGCGCTGGAAGTTTATTAGAAATACTTTATTAGCGTATAATGAACGTTCAGCTCCTTTTGCGGTATCCAGAACGGTTGGTTATATACGCGAGCAGCTGGCAGTGATATGACCTTTAGTTAAAACGAATATATTGAAATACTAAGTTGGGACTTAATGTCAGATACATCAGGGAAGCATTTTATAATAGGTGTGCCAACATTCAATCGAGCACATTTAGTTGAGCGAATCGTGCAATCAGTTCAACAGCAAAACTATTCTAATTGGACGCTACTCTTTGTCGATGACTGCAGTGCTGATGAGACAAAGAGCATCATTTTAAATCTCGCTGAAGCAAATTCCAAAATACAATACCGTCGAATGAGTAGTAATAGCGGCGTTAATGCTGTTAGAAATCACATTATCGATGAATCAAAGTTAATTGATAATAATGCTTATCTTCTATTAATTGATGATTATGACTATCTTGCCCCAGCTGCTTTAGCCCTCGCCGATAAAGAAATTGCTGCTCATTCGGAGTTCAGTTGGTTTTCGCTTAATTGTAATTATCAAAATGGTACTGCAATTTCAAAAATTGCCGAATACGGTGTTTTATCGTATTTGAATGATTATATGTTTGGCAAGGCAATAAAAGGTGATCTGACTCATATTTTAAAATTAGAATCTTTAGTAGATGAAAGATTCACCTCAGAATTTAAAAACGGTGAAGAGTGGTGTTTCTGGGTTGCCTTATCGCTCAAATATGGCATGTATGCTATTGACGCACCCGGTTCTATTAAAGAGTATCTAGAAGGCGGATTAACAGAGGCGGGATTCAATAGGGATAAAGCGATTCAAGTATTGCAGTTAAAGATTGATACTTTAGAGCCTATTGTGGGCAGAAAAAGAATGCTTCATCAGTACGTATCCTTAGCAAAGCACTATTTAGCAATAAAGAATTTTTCTTCTGCCAAGCTGGCATTGGCGAAAGTATTCAAATCATCTCCATTGTATTTCAGGCAATATAAGCATTGGATTCGCTTGTACTTTTCAAAATAGAAAATCGTAGTATTACACAATAATCAGGCATAAATTTAGAGCGTTTAATCACAGTTTACTTATGTATCTAAAGGTTTAATTAAATGAGCAGTCATAAAGAAATATATAACGTAGTTTGCTTGAAGTGGGGTACTAAGTATCCAGCAGAATATGTTAACCGCTTATTTAATATGGTTAATAGAAATACCACCATTGAATATAACTTCTATTGTATAACGGATGACGCAGAAGGGCTTGATGAAAAGATAGAGGCTAAAATGATTTCTGATCTTAGTCTTGTCGGCTGGTGGTATAAGCTCATGATTTTCAAAGAAGACTTTTATGGCATATCGGGCACATCAATTTTTCTTGATCTAGATGTGGTGATTACAGCAAATATTGATGAGTTGTTTACTGTAGAACCGGGTAAATTTAAGATTATTAGAGATCTTAAGCAAGGGTTTAATAGCTCTGTCTTTAGGTTGACGATGGGGAGTATGGCTTATGTTTGGGATGACTTTGTTAAAAACAAAGATGATATTGTTGGTCGCCTACATGGCGATCAAGATTGGATCGCAGAAGCTGCACCAGACGAAATGAGCACGTGGCCTGCTAGTTGGGTGGTTTCTTATAAAAAGCAATGTAATGCAAGAGCTAAACGTAGCTATGGTCGCATAGGTCAATGGGCTCGCAAGCATGGCCTCATGTCTCCTCCAAAGGGAGATGCTGAGTTACCAGAAGGGGCGAAAATAGTTATATTCCACGGTAAGCCTGACCCAGAAGATGTGCAAAATGGCCCTTGGGATATGTGGAAGTATGCGCCTTGGATTAATGAGAACTGGCGCTGATAGGTTCCTAATTTATAGGCAGCGCAAATACGCTAGCAGGTACTTGTAGCGTATTTTATTTTTCAAAGACATATTTTTAAGTAGCTTTCTAGCCTCTTCTTTCTTTCCGGACTTGGCTAATTCATTCGATAAAGAAATTGTCTGTAGTGACGTATACCTTTTTGGCAAAAAGCTGTTAAATGTTTCTAGCTTATATTTAAGAACCTCTATCTTTTTATCTTTGTTTACCTGACTTGATAATAATCCTGTAGGCAGTATTTCTACAATTTTCGCATCATAATCTATCGTATATAGATCATTCTCTTTTGCAATTTGAGAGAAGAAAAACCATTCTTCTGAGTTCTTGAATTGAGTCGTAAAACGTATATCGCCAATGATTTTTGTATTGATGAAGTGGGTAAGATCCCCCCTGATTTTTTTTCCATACATATAATCGAAAACGTAGGACGCAGGGCCGTAGGATTGTATTTTTGAGATTTTTCCACCATCGACTCGAGTGCAATTAGCGGTGAACCAATTAAAGCCTGAAATATTCTTTGATTGAACAATACCGCTGAATTCTTCAAAGCAGCGAGTATGAAAAATATCATCATCATCTAGAAGGGTAATATAGCCATTAAGATGGTGCTCTTGGATGATATCAATCGCCTTGTTTCTAGCTTTGTTAACTCCCGAGTTGTTAGCAAATGAGTGGGTTAATATGCGAGAGTCAGATAGTGAGTTAAGATATTCTTTTGTACCATCTTCAGATCCATCATCAACGATTACTAGTTTCCAGTTAGGACTAGATTGCTCAGTGATTGACTGAACCGCTTTCAATAATCGATCCTTGCGATTGAAAGTAGCGATAATAACAATAATTGGATTTATATCATTCATTGTGCGGTTCTAAATAAGCAGGACTTTCAAATATAGCAGGAAGTACTACGAAGTAATAGTGAAAGAATACCCCTCTCATCGTTTAAATAAAAGGGTCTCATTTTCTAAGTTTTGTAATTATATTAGCTCTACTTTCATATCTCTTCGTTCGTCTCTCTATGGTTATTCAGTAGTGCGATCTGCAGAGATATTAATAGTAAAAATAAGGTCAAAGAAGACGCCTTGTGTGCAGCTACATCGGTTAATCCGCATAGAATAAAGCCCATGCAAATTGAAAGACCAATGATTGAGGATTTATAACTCTTTAATCTGGTAGCGAACAGTAGAGTTGGGTAAATAATAAAAAAGAGTGCCATGGTGCCAAAAACTAGCCCTTTCGTTAACCAAGACTGTATAAAATCGTTATGCATATGGTCAAATCGAATAACACTACTGGTATTTATATTGATACGTTTTTCTTGATCTAGCATAGAGAAGTACTCGGCATGACTTCCTGGGCCGATACCTGTTAAAGGGTGGTCAGCAATAGACACAAGTGATGCTGACCACATGTCTAAGCGGATTCCTGTTGGGCTGGCCTGACGTTTTCCTTCTTCGAATCCAGTTGAAATATTATCAATCCCTAGTTGGAATCTTTTCTTAACATTGTCCAATGATTCAGATTGAGGAAGGAATAATATGATTAAACTGCTAATGCCTATCAAGATAAAAAAGATATATATTTTATTTTTAGCTGATGGGAGTGACATTATGTAATAGAAGGTTAGGGCTAAAAAAACAAGAATACTGGCAATAATAGGGCCTCGACTTCCCGTAAATAGAATAGCAGAAAGCCCACAGCATACTGCTACAAGGCATAAGCTTGCTAGTCCCCATCTTCTATTTGATAGACCTCTAAAAAACTCTGCACTGATCCAGCTTGTTATTATCGCCATGCAAGAAGCATAGATTATAGGCATATTAAGAAAGCCGGATGTTCGATAAGCTGGGTGGCCATTAGAAAGGTAATCAACGATTCCAGAGCCTGCCATAGCGATGCAAGCAATCATTCCAGAGTATAAGATTATATTTTTATCAGTTTTTTCTATTTTTAATGAAGGTAAAATTATTGCGAAAAATAATGCAGGGTAAAAAGTACTGGAAAAGTGTCGTTCTGATATAGGGTTATTATATACCATAAAGTAAATAAAGATGATGACGGCGCTAATAGATAGCGTTCCCATCATTAGTATTGTTGGCTGGCTTGTAGATATTCTTGCTAAAGATCTGTCTTTTAAGGCTAGTAAAATATTAACAATCGACAGCAATGCTGTTAAATGGATAAATGCTTTAGCAAGATGATAGTGAAAACCATAGCTAATTAACGCTAGTAGTAAGCAATAAAATACGGCTCTTTGTAGTTTCAAAATTATACCTATATCCGATATTACACGATTTAATATTTTAATTTTTAGCTTGTATCAAAAGACTTTTAAACAGTGTGGTCTCTGCGCCTGTTAATGTATTGCCTCGATCATTGCAGTAGAACATAAACCGATTTATTGAGTGATTGAACTTCTTGATGAACTTTTTCTTATTAAACTTACTATAAGTTGTTACGCCTGGGTCAATCCAAGCGATATTACCGTGCTCATCGGCAAATACGTTATCCAGATGGAAATCAGAAAATACAATGTAATTATCTCTCATCTCCCGAAGTCCATTGCATACTAAAGTCATTATTTTCCCACGCATGGACTCATCAATAGCATCTTCTTTTATTAGTTTGGATAGCTCCTGAAATCCAGACGGCGTAAGATTTTCCATTATATAGTAGCCAAGGTATTCATGTTTTTTACTGGGTACTAAGCCAAAGCCTACTTCATGAATTTTTGGGACGGTTAGCCCTAGTTTCTGCAGTATTTCACTGCCTTTTATTTCTTTTGTTATCCGGCTGTGGTTCCAGAGCAGCTTTATATATTCATGCCAGCTTCTCGCTCGGATAAATTTAATAACTAGGCCTGAGTCTTTTAGAATGCCTACCAGGGAAGGAATATGATCTACTAATACATGATCTAAGATATGCTGCTTAGGAGCTAAATCATGCCTTGAGGTAAGAAAAACTTGTGATTTCTTTCCTTGAATATCGAAAGTTGAAATTTTCAAAATTAAGAGTCTGTCCTATTGAGCGATTTTTCAATTCGAGCAATTTTTCTATCAAGGCTCGTCCATGCCTTGAAAATTGCCGAATTGATAAGGCTGGTGAAGCGGATGGTTAATGGATTTGAATTAGAATTTCCAACGCCATCAATAATTATTAAGTTAATGCCCTGCTTAGTATCCTGACAAATAATGTTTGATGGGCTAATGTCACGAATACAAATGCCATTATTTATTAGGTATTGCTTTAGTTCTTCTAGTTTTGGCTGAATATCTTCGAAGGAGAAAATCTGATTCTCTAGACTTTCTCTTAAGGTTAGAGATATCTTTTCGTCCTGATTTCTAACGAGCTCAAAACAAAAGCCAATGCCTTGATTTGTATTCACCTTGCCTAGGAAAGTTGAGATGTGGGATAAATCAGTGCCTTTCTTTTTGAGAAAGGAAAAATATCGCACTTCACGTCGAGATTGTTTATGAGAGCTAATTGAAATTTTAATACACTGATCTTTAATCGTCGGATGCTCATAGCAGATGCGATCGCGCCCTGTTCCTATAATTAAATCATCTGATAATTGAATTTTTTCTGACACCGAGATGATACCTATAGGTTCTTTAGAGTATGAATATCTTCAACGTTCACCATTTCTATTTCTAGAGATGAATATAAAGAAAAGAAAAGTGGTGAAATTGACTCTTTATTCTCTAAGGCCGCAATCACTTTCAAATCAGGACGTAACCAACGAGCATTAAGTAATACACTGGAAAAATCCCCAATAATCGTTCTATTCTTTGGGAAAATTAATAGCAAAGCTTCAAAATTTACCTGGCTAGGAATCAGTTGGCATCCTGCTGCCTGTAAACCTAGTGCATCAGTTTCTTTATCTCTTGGATGATATTTCACTGCGACATTTTTATTTGCCTTCCTTAATTGAGTGATCAAATTAAGAATAGAAGACTTATACGTTTCATTTTGCGCAATAATAGACTCATGAGGCAGAGCAATTAAGACATCAACAGCACTAACTGTATCTGCATCCATATCTTTGGCTGTTAACAGTTGCTTAGAGAATTCATTTAAGCTTTGAGATTCTAGCCATTTCGGGTCAATCCCTACGACTTCTTTTTTCTTAAGAAGAGGGTGTACTAGCTTAGGGAATGCTACATAAATAGAAGAAATCCAATCAGAGCCGCCAATGGTTATTGGGTTCTTCCACCATAAACCATAGACTAATTTTTTAACCCAGTTATCGACAACTGCATCTTGGAATGACTGCGATTGCTCCCTGCCAATATAAGTATAAGTGCCTTCATCAATATAATGGCCTTTAGCTCCTCCATATTGCTGGCTTCTATGCATGCAATACTGGAATTCAATGCGGCGGTCATTACCAATGTGGATATCAGTCGGCTGGAATTTCTCTACTAGTTGAGCAAGTTGAGCGAATATTTTCTTTCTTGAGCGACGCTTTTCTAATAAACCTTTTATGCGGCCTGGGAATATATGCACCTCTTGAAAAGGGGTGTTTTGCCATAGCTCTATCTGTTGGGCATAAAAGTTATTATCTACTTCAACTTGATCAATAAAAATTAAGATGTTGTCTTGGTCTTTATTTTGTAAGGCAATAGCTGAGCTAAGAAAGAGATGAAGTGGTGTTGATACCAGATAAAATGCACATTCACGCATAAATCAGCTTAGCCTCGTCAAAGTTTATAGGGAATAAAATAACGATTTTACAGCTCTTTGCGGGGATGATCTAGGTTTTATACAATACCTTGCAAGAAGCAAGGTATTGTATAACTAGCAGGTTTAGTACTTATAAGATTCAGGCTTCTTTTTAGTACTTATAAGACTCAGGCTTGTAAGGACCAGCAACAGGAACGTTGATGTAGTCTGCTTGCTCTTGAGTCAGAGTTGTTAAAACACCACCAAAACCAGCAACCATGTCTGCAGCAACTTCTTCGTCTAGCTTCTTAGGAAGTACTTTAACGTAGATGTTTTCAGCTTTATCAGCTTCAGAAAGATCAGCAAACTTAGCATCCCAAAGATACATTTGAGCCAATACCTGGTTAGCGAAAGAACCATCCATAATACGGCTTGGGTGACCTGTTGCGTTACCTAGGTTAACCAAACGACCTTCAGAAAGAAGGATCAAGTGATCGTTGCCTTCGCCACGGATTACTTTGTGAACCTGTGGTTTAACTTCTAACCATTCCCAGTTCTCACGCATAAACGCCGTATCGATTTCGTTATCGAAGTGACCGATATTGCTAACAACGGCGCCAGACTTAAGTGCCTGCAGCATGTTCTTATCACATACGTTAGCGTTACCTGTTGTAGTAACGATTAGGTCAGTCTTAGAAAGAAGATCTTTGTTAATACCTGCCAAAGTGCCAGTATTGATACCGTCGATGTAAGGAGAAACCACTTCAAAGCCGTCCATGCACGCTTGCATTGCGCAGATAGGGTCGATTTCAGAAACACGAACAATCATGCCTTCTTGGTTTAACGATTGAGCAGAACCTTTACCCACATCGCCATAACCGATAACCAACGCTTTCTTACCCGCTAGAAGGTGGTCAGTACCACGCTTGATTGCATCGTTTAAAGAATGACGACAGCCGTACTTGTTATCGTTCTTAGACTTAGTTACCGCATCGTTTACGTTGATGGCTGGAACTTTAAGCTCGCCTTTTTCCATCATTTCAAGAAGGCGGTGAACACCTGTCGTCGTTTCTTCAGAAATACCATTGATCGTTGCTAGCATCTGCGGAAACTTGTTATGAACCATTTCAGTCAAGTCACCACCATCATCAAGAATGATGTTGGCATCCCAAACTTTATCAGAGCCAGTTTCAGCCAAGATAGTCTGTTCAATACACCACAAGAACTCTTCGTCTGTTTCGCCTTTCCAAGCAAAAACAGGAACGCCAGCAGCAGCAACAGCGGCAGCTGCGTGATCTTGAGTAGAGAAAATGTTGCAAGAAGACCAGCGAACTTCAGCGCCAAGATCTACTAGAGTCTCAATCAATACAGCTGTTTGAATCGTCATGTGGATACAACCCATGATCTTCGCGCCAGCTAAAGGTTGCGTCGCTTTATACTTAGCACGCAATGCCATCAATGCTGGCATTTCGCCTTCAGCGATATCAATTTCCATGCGGCCCCAATCAGCATCCGCTTTGAATGCTTCAGGAGTTTTTGCTGCAACACTATAATCTGTAAAGGTAGTCATATTCTTTCTCTTAAATTCTGTTTCTAATAAATGCTTTAATTAAACGTTTGCTGCAGCTTTAAGTGCATCAATCTTGTCGGTACGTTCCCATGTGAAAGCAGTGAAAGTCTTAGACTTCTTCTCGCCACGATCTTCGTATTCGTACGTATGCTCAAATGGCTCACGACCAAAGTGACCATAAGCCGCTGTGATCTGATACATAGGGTTCAATAATTCTAGCTGGTTCTGAATCGCGTATGGGCGTAAATCAAAGACTTCACGAATGACTTTTGCTAGCTCGATATCACCTTCTTTTCCAGAACCTAGCTTACCGGTGCCAAAAGTGTTCACCGAAATAGATGTTGGTTGAGCAACACCGATGGCATAAGAAACTTGAATCTCACAGCGTTCAGCCAATTCAGCGGCAACGATATTCTTAGCCACATAACGACCCATATAAGCCGCAGAGCGATCTACTTTTGAAGGATCTTTACCCGAGAAAGCACCGCCACCGTGACGAGCCATGCCGCCATAAGTATCAACAATAATCTTACGGCCGGTAAGGCCTGCATCACCAACAGGGCCGCCGATAACGAAGTTGCCGGTTGGGTTGATGTGATAAAGCGTATCAGCTGTTAGCCACTCTTCTGGAAGCACTGGCTTAATGATATTTTCCAATACCGCTTCACGAAGATCATCTAAAGAGATGCTTGGATCGTGTTGAGTTGAAAGTACAACCGCATCAACAACCGGATGATCACCTTCATAGTTGATTGTTACCTGAGACTTCGCATCAGGGCGCAACCAAGGAAGCGTGCCGTTAGTACGCAATTCAGATTGGCGTTGAACCAATAGATGAGCGTAATAAACA